>Ga0180437_10000336_pt1 | contig 92862 bp, 79 predicted proteins | sample SS_ome_4_FD_132410 | JGI IMG/M metagenome (GOLD analysis project Ga0180437, IMG submission 132410) | Hypersaline lake sediment archaeal communities from the Salton Sea, California, USA - SS_3_D_1 metaG | ecosystem: Environmental > Aquatic > Non-marine Saline and Alkaline > Hypersaline >...
ATTAGTTTCATAGTAGCGTCCTTTCTTTTATCTTGAGAATTTATTAAAGGATGCTACTATACTTTTTTATTGAATAAATTCTATTAATTTTGGTTGCGGCTATGCCGCGCCAAGTTATATAAGGAAATTTTTAAAAATTTCCGGCAAGTTAATCACTCAATCAAAAAGAGCGATTTGTAAGGAAGGCGCTGTTAATTGATAGGCAGAAAGATTGTAAAAGTACTCCCTTTTAAGGGCGAACTCTGGACTTTTACATATCCGCCGTGGACTTGTGATATATGCTTGACAATAGCCAGGCCGAGACCTGTTCCACCGAGTTTTCGGCTTCTGCTTTTGTCAACTACGTAAAAGCGCTCAAAAATACGCTTTTGGTGTTTTGAGGGAATGCCGCAACCGTTATCCTGTACTGATATGGCTATCGTATCGTCCTTTTTCCATGCCCTGATTTGAACCTTGCTTTCCGGCTCGCTGTATTTGATGGCGTTGTCGAGTAGGTTAAGCAAAGCCTGTTCTAACAATATCGTGTTAATGTTTGCTTTTAAAGCTGAATCGCATTCAACATCAACTGCGATTCGTTTCTGTTCCGCTTTTATTTTTGACAGGTCAATAACCGAATCCAGTACCGGCTTCAAAGCTGATGCACTAAAAGTCAACTTCCTTTCCTCGCTTGCCTCTTCCAGTCTTGAAAGCGACAGCAAATCTTCGACAATGGCATTCAGGCGGTCCGTATGAGTGGCGATAACCTTAAGGAACCGCTCCGCTTCTTTGGGTTCGTTCATTGCGCCTTCAAGCAGTGTTTCCACAAAGCCTTTAATTGAAGTAATGGGTGTTTTGAGTTCGTGAGATACATTCGCTACGAAGTCGCGCCTTATATCCTCAAGGCGTTTCATCCGTGTTGTATCGGAGAGTACAATCACAGCACCACTGTTGTCGCCCCTGCTGTCAGTCAGGCAAGCACCGTGTAAACTACAATAACGGTCCGGCGGACCGGGCAGGAAAATTTCAGATTCCCTGGGTGCTTTTTCTCTTAAAGTATCCTGAGTGAATTTTTGGAAATCCGGATTCCTTATGACCTCTTCAATATTCCTGCCTAATACGTCATCACCATTAACAAGGCCCAGGAAATTCGCAGCCGCCTTGTTAATACTAACAACACGAGCTTCGGAATCAACCGCCAAGACTCCCTCAACCATGCTTGAGAGAATAGCATCTGACTCATTTTTCTGTTTGGTAATCGTCTCTATCCGTTCATGAAGCTGCTGTGCCATTTCATTCAGAGAGTTTGCCAGTTCCGCTAATTCGGCTGATTTTGGAATGGGTACCCGCAGGTCGAGATGCCCCGAAGCAAATCGCTGGGCCGTTTCCTTCATTTGTTCAATAGGCTTGCTTATCATTTCAGATATGAAAAGACTGATCAGTGCAGCAATGACGGCTACGATAACCGCTATCAGCAGGATGCTGTTATACATTTTCGAGAGCCGCTCCTCGATGGCCGTCAAGGGAAAAGAGGTTCGGACCACAGCCATGGTTTGTCCCTGCTCTTTTGTGGGGATAGCCAGGTACATCATTGTGGTATTAAGTGTACTGGAGAACCTGACAGAACGACCCACGCCTTTTTCAATGGCATCCTTAATCTCCGGTCTATTCGCATGGTTTTCCATGTTCCGAACCAGTTCATCGGAGTCTGCTATGACTCTTCCCTCCGGTAAAACAATAGTAATCCTCGTGGAACTTTCTGAACCCAGTTTTTTGGAGATTTTATCTATTTGTTCGAAATCCATTTCTTCGAGAGCAGGAAGAACGTGTTCCCTAACCAAGAGAGCCCGAGCCTTAAGGTCTGAAGCGACATGATCATAATAAAAGCGGCGCATTGAGCGTGACGAGAAAAAAGCAACTACGAACAGGGCGATAATGATGATAGAAAGGTAGGCGGGATAAAGCTGCCACAATAAACGCTTTCGAAACATTTATTAATCCTTAAAGCGGTATCCAACACCGCGAACTGTTTGTATTAATTTCCCACAGGAGCCCAATTTTTTTCGTAATGATACAATCTGAACATCAACAGCCCTGTCCGTTACCAGGTAATCGCTGCCATGAACGTTATCCACGATTTGATACCGGGTGAAGACAAGGCCCGGTTTTTTTGCGAGTGTATAGAGTATATTGAACTCTGTAAAGGTCAAGTTCACGGGCTTGTCCTTGACGAGCACTTCTCGTCTGGCGGGATCTATCAAGATATCCGGGGTCTTTACCGGTGCCTGCTTGAGTTCCCTGGCCATGTTTCGATGCAGTATTCTCCTGACACGCGCTACGAGCACCTTGGGGCTAAACGGCTTGGTCACATAATCATCGGCCCCCAACTCAAGACCTGTAACAATATCTGATTCTTCACCTTTCGCCGTTAACATGATAATCGGTGTATGTTGAGTCTTCGATTCACTCTTTAGCTGTTTACATACTTCGAGTCCATCAATGCCGGGCAGCATTAAATCGAGTATAATCAGGTCCGGTGATTTTAACCTGGCCAGTTTTAAAGCTTCTTCGCCGGAAACGGCAGTTTGAACCTGATATCCGTTTTTCTCCAGGTTGTAGCGAACCAGTTCCAGTACATCTTCCTCATCGTCAACAACGAGTATTGTTTCTTTTGCCACAGTTAATGCCCCTTAAACTTTTATACTCATTCTTGTCGAACTGTGTTAGGAAACAATTTTTTTTATGTTAGGATTATGTTAGGCTTTTATGTATCCATCATTATATTCATTTTATAATCATTGTTCTAAGAAAATAGTCTTATTTTATTAAATAAGCCCCTTATTCTTAATAGTCCAAACCTTAATCATAGAATAACAAATGTCGACTGGGTCATTAATCAGATTGAAGCGGTAGGATGGATTAAAGAGGGATTTTTAAAAGCGGAAGAAGGGAGTGGTAAGAAACGAGGTTATTATTGCGACTTTTCGCCGCGGATATGTTCGGTCTCTGAGTATCTTTTCTCGTAGATATTTTTTCGTCGAAAAATCTGCGTAAACGTTTTAAGGATTATTTTTGTATCCAGCCACATATTATTTTTCTCAACATACAGCACATCCAATTCGAGCTTTTCTTCTTTTGTGATTCCACCGCGGCCGGAGATTTGAGCAAGACCGGTCAGGCCGGGCTTGACGAGCAGTCTTTTTTTCTGCCGTTCATTCCATTCCTTCATCTGGTCGATATATAACGGCCGGGGGCCGACGATGCTCATATCCGCTTTAAGCACATTAAACAACTGGGGGAGTTCATCAAGAGAATACTCCCGCAGGAATTTTCCGAATGTTGTCAGCCTCATGTCATCACCGGATTTGGGACTGGGACCGAACGGATCGACGTCGGTTTTCATTGTGCGAAACTTATAAAATATGAACGGACGGCCGTTTTTACCTGCTCTTTCCTGCTTAAATATGACAGGGCCTTTGCCGGTGATTTTTACGGCAATGATAATAAATAAAAAAACCGGCGATAAAATAATTATCGCCGGTAAAGATATTATAATGTCAAGCAGTCTTTTCATTACAACGCTGTCAGCTTCAGCCTAAGAAATTAATAATCGTCTCCGCGACATAGTCCTTCATTTCATCGGTCAGTTCGGGATAAACGGGTATGGCCATTATCTGTTCTGCCGCTCTTTCCGAGTGCGGGAAGTCACCTTTTTTATAACCCAAAGAAGTGAAACATTCCTGAAGATGCAGAGGAATGGGGTAATAAATCGCACAGCCGATATCCTTTTCCTGAAGGTGAGCGACAACATCGTCTCTTCGTGGAACGCGAATGCAATACTGGTTATAGATTGAGACGCAATCCTCGCATACAAAGGGGGTTTTGACGACTGTTCCTTCGAACTTTTTATTGTAATAGGCGGCATTATTTCTTCGTGCCTGCGACCACTCATCCAGATGGGGGAGTTTGACGAGCAAGACGGCCGCCTGGATAGCATCCAGCCTGAAGTTTCCTCCGATATAGTGATGATGATACCTCGGTTTCTGACCATGATCGCGCATCATCTTTGTTTTTTCATAAAGCTGCTCGTCGTTGGTCGCTATCATTCCGCCGTCTCCGGCTGCGCCAAGATTCTTGCTCGGGAAAAAGCTAAAGCACCCCGCCGTGCCAACGCTTCCAGCCTTGTTGTCTTTATAGGTGCTGGAGATGGATTGGGCCGCGTCCTCGATGACGGCGAGATTAAATCGTCCGGCGATTTCCATAATCGGATCCATATCCGCCATCTGGCCGAATAAATGGACCGGCATAATCGCCCGGGTTTTGTTGGTAACGGCGGCCTCTATTTGAGCCGGGTCGATATTATACGTTTGCGGGTCGATATCTACAAAGACCGGCTCGGCGCCCGTGCGTGCAATACAGCCGGCTGTGGAGAAAAACGTAAAGGGTGTTGTGATAACCTCGTCTCCGCTTCCTATCTCGAGGCTCATCAACGTATTCAAAATCGCATCGGTGCCGCTTGAGACTCCGACGGCGTATTTACAGTCGCTTAGGTCAGCAATTTTCTGCTCCAGTTCTTCAATCTTTGGGCCTCCGATGCACCGTTGGGACTCGAGCACCTCGGTTACCGCTTCCATAATCTCATCTTTAATTGCTGCGTACTGCGCCTTCAAATCCAATAAGGGTACGCTCATTCGGCCTCCTTAAATACGACAACGTTTAAAAATAATTATACACCAAACATCCTTCGGAGGTATTATTGGGGAATAATCACTTTTTTTCAAGCATCTTGTATAAAACGCCTTGTTTTTCAAAGCGGTATCGCTCCAGTATGAATCCGGGGCAGTATCCTTTTACGGGCGAGACAACATAGATATGCGTATCTTTTATCAAACGCTCAATCCGCTCATTATCGGGAAAAGGGGAGGGATTCTTATAACTTCCGTGAAGAGAAAAGATGCGCGTTTGGTTATTTTGACCCTTGAGAGTTTGTGCATACCAGAGAGGATAAACGGTGGTGCCGTCGGCAATAATAATACCTTCGTTATTTGTCTGGAGCAGTGCTTCGGCGGCAAAACGCTGGGGACTGTTTTCAGTATTTTTCCATGGTGTCAAAAAATAGTGATACTGATTTCGGTAAGGAATAGAGCGGGAGGTGCCCAGATCAACCTGTTTTGCCTGAGCAATTCTCGGAGCTGCAAAGTAAACCGGAAGAGGCAGCAGTGATAATAAGAATACGGCGATAACGAGTTTTTTTGGGGGGTGCATTTGAAAAAATCGTTCGGCACCCAGCCCTATCAGAATGGATACCATGCAATAAAAAGGGATGAAAAAAGCGTAACGGTCCGGCACGGTGTATCTAAATGCAAAGACAAAAAAGAGCAGCGTAATCGCTGCAAACGTGATTGAGAACGGTTTCGAATGAGGATGTTTATATAAGACAATCCCGCCGAGAACCGCGAAGATGATATTGGGTGTAGGAAAATTATAAAAGATATAGATGAGATTTTCAGCCGCGATGCGCGCTGTAATTTTGGTGTTGAGTACAGCATCGCTCCAGGTGTTTCCGAACAATGCTGAATTCAAAACTTCCTTGAAGGTAGAAGGGCCGGCCAGCTCCTGTATGATAAGATACTCGTAGGGTGCGGCTCCGATCATTAGTAAAATGATAAAGAGGAGAATTGTTTTGGCACGTATTTTTTTCTTGAAGAGCAACCAAGCCAGCAGAATGATATAGCAAACCAGAGGTAATAACGCCCATAAATGATTCGCTATCGCAAGGCCATTGCACAATGCCAGAAAATACAGCCAGAGTTTCTTTTCAGTTTTGAAATACAGTAACAAAAAAATCAGTTCCAGCGAGAAAATCGCCGTATAAAGCGTGTATACTTCGGCGATGACGGAATTTTGCCAGAATGTCCAGCCAACAGCGAGCGTTACAGCGCTCAGTACTGCGGGTATGTTTTTTCGTGTCCACAGAAGGACAAACAGGAAGATATTTGCAACGGTCAACGCTCCGAAAACCGCCGACATCATATTGACCCGACGGCCATACTCGCCGAGCGGCAAACCGCGCACGGCTATGCCGAGGATGTGATACGACGGGTGGGATAGGGCAAGGCCGAGGCCCCCTTTGATGTCTGAGTGCCAGATGCGGTACTGGTACATTCCGCTGTCCTGCCACAAGGCGCCGGGTGCACAGGTTAAGGCGTATAAAAGAAGCGCCGCTGCAAAGACGGACAAATACCACCTTTTTGCATGTTTAGGAAACAAATTCAAGTTATTCATTCACACATTGCCCGACTTGATATCAGCGTCAGTTACTCTTGCTGTTTTCAGCTCTTTACCTATTAATTGAGATAATAATAGATGCTTGTTTGATAGAGGAAATATGAATAATTGTACTTCAAGCTAAACAATTTAAGTTTTTCTGTCAGGAAGAGCTTTTCCGACCGTTGCTTTTTTATGACCTATAAGTTTAAATGGAACAGTCAGTACTCCCCAGAGAGAACCCATTCCGTATGCCAAGTGCAGTATTACATACGACCACAAAATCAATATGAATGAACACCTTTTAATCTTTGCGGTAATGCATGCAAACACTGTGGCACAAACAAGATACAAAACAAGGTATACAAAAAGCAACCATGTTGCAGCCGGCAGCCATATAGAACTAACAACAAATGTAATTAATCCTAAAACGAAAAACATTGGAATAAAATGTCTCAAGGAAAGGCCTTTTCCGACTAACCATATGGTATAGGGATTCCATAGGCCGTTATTGAAAGACTGTTGCCATAAGCCACAAAACGTGGCACGATTATAGTAGCTGAGCTTTATTTCGGGGGAAATAATAATACGGCCTCCCTTTTTGCGGATTCTCGAATTAAGTTCAATATCCTGGTTTCGGACAAGACGTTCATCAAACATACCAATTTCGTTAAAAAGTTTTTTTCTATAAGTACCAAAAGGAACCGTATCAGTTTCCTTTTCCGGCCCCGTGAGGCGAAAATCGGAATTACCCACACCAAACATACTGCTTGTTGCGGCAGCAATAGCCTTTGCGGTTGGTGTATTATCACCCGGTAACGTAATCCAGTACCCACCAACGTTTTCTGCCCCTGTCCTTTGAGAAACACGTATGCAACTGCGTATATAATCCGCAGAAAACTTCGAATGGCAGTCAATTCTCATAATGTATTTGCCAACAGCGTTTTTAATCCCGATATTCATCGCCGTAGGTACAATTTTATCAGGATTATCAAGCATTTTTACTCGACTGTCTTTCTCAGCAAATCCTTCAATAATTTCCCTTGTCCCATCGTTGCTCATTCCATCAACAACAATTATTTCCAACTTATCATCAGGATAATCATTATCGAGGATCGATCTGATAGTGTTAGCAATAAATTTAGCTTCGTTTCTACAGGGAGCTATGACACTGACAAATGGTTCCGAATCGGGAGGCATTTTATACACCTATTCACTAAGGTTCTCCAACACATCTAAAACATTCCTAGCCAGCATATCACGGCTGAATTCTTTTTCTGCAAGTTTTCGAGCATTTTGTGACATCTCTTTTCTAAGCTGAGAGTCGCTAAATAATTTTTTAATATTAGAAACGAACTCCTCAATATCGCAGAGAGTGCAACCGAGTCCAGCATTATGGTCTTCAAGCACCTGCCTCTGCCAGCCAGAGTAGTTTAGTAATACCGGCTTTCCTGCAGCAAGTGAATCAAAAAACTTATTTGCAGAATTATGTTCTAAAATCGGATAGTTGGCGAATATAACCGTTGAGACATCACAGGCCGCAACGTAGAAAGGGAGCTTCTTTTTCGGTTTTGAATCAATGATTTCGATGTTATTTAATGCCCTGACTAAAATATCTTTTTGCAGCTTTTCCTTTTTCTTACCGTTTCCTATTAATACAAAGTGGATGTCTCTGTTTTGGCGAAGTTTTTCCGCAACCGTAATCAGAAAACCAAGGCCGTTAGCCTTCCCCATCGCACCAAAGTGCAGCAGGACAAATTTATTGTCCCAACCAAGCTCTTTTCTGATTTCGGAACCGTCGAGGCAGGGGTTGAATAAATCCGTGTCACTGCAATTTGAGGTGACTGTTACCGGTTTTATGTCACCGATTATTTTTCTGATGCCGTCGGCCATTGGGGGCGACAAGGCAACAATCGCAGCACTGCTTTGATATATTCTTTTTTCCAGCCATAACAGGATTTTTTTCAGCACGGGATTTTTAATAACCCCCAACTCAATGGGTATTTCGGGCCACTGGTCACGAACTTCAAAAACGAATGAGCGTCGTTTGATTGCTTTGATAACCATTGCGGGGATGCCGATGGTAAGCGGTGTGCTTGTTGCGTAGATAATATCAACGTTTTTGAGCCGCAGAGCTGCGATAATACTGAGCAGTACAAAGCTCAAAAACGAACCTGTCCTTCGCAAAAAACATTGTTTGTGGCTGTAGGTTGTCCCGACAATAAGGACATCGATATCGTCGATTTGTCTGGTTTCGATAAACGATTTCGGCTTTTGTAAACCACCGATATCATAATGACCGGTAATAACAGTGACCTTATGGCCCGACTTGACCCATCGTTTCGCAAATTCATAGCTGCGGGTTCCGGTCGACCCGCACGGCAAGGCGAAATGCTGGTGTAGATAAAGTATATGCATTACACTGTAAGCTCAGATATAATCATCAACATTTTACCACTGCTTGTCAGGACAGGTCTTTCGGCGTACTCGACAGAAATTTCCATCCTTTTCTCGTCGCCGAGTTTTTTTCTAAATTCTCGAACCATCAGTATCTCGTCTTTTTTCTTATCAAAGTTTGGGTCCGGTACAACGTGTAGAATTACTTTCCCCTTTTCTTTCTGAATGGCCTGCATGAATCTAACATTTCTGCATTTTTTTGCCATTACGCTAATATTTGTTATTTTTGCGCCATCTGAAGTCAAAAGGCGGTGTGCTGTCCTGCCGTATATTCTTTCGATGACTCTGCCTGTCCTGCCAAGTGGGCATTTTGCGTCAGGATTGATTAAAGCCAAGTCGCCGACGCGATACCTTATCAACGGCCACGCTTTATTAATGAACGAGGTACAAATTAATTCACATATTTGAAGTCCATTCTCTTGTCCTACAGGTATAAATTCTATGACAGAATAGACAATCTTCTCATGCAATTTTCTACACTCACACTCGAAAGCAAATGCGCACATTTCACCCTGACCATATTCATCCCAAACACGAGTTTTAAAAGCTTTTTCAATAGCCTGTCTGTATTCAGGCAAACATTCTTCAGCACTTGTGATGACAGCCTTCGGCGGATATGGATAGTCATAATTATGTCTAATAATATATTCAGCCAGAGTGTATATTGCAGAGGGGTAACCCTGGAACCAAACCGGTTTAAAATCAACGAAATCATCTAAATAATAAGGTATATTGGTATCGCTCATATGAAAAATAGAATACAGGCGCTGTCTGCTTGCATAATTCATTCTCCAGAAAGGAGGTTTTGAGATATCCGGTTTTACGATTTCCAAACCGGTGAAATGGGCGTATTTGTGCCGGTTTCTAATCAAGCCCGGTCTACATGTTGCCCAAGCGAAGTTAAAACTATTCATCACCGCGTCATGGTCTGCATATAACGTTAAAGGAGTTCCTGTGCTACCGCTTGTAGGGTGTATAAAAAGTTCCTTCCGTTTGTATTCATCGCTGATTAAGTCGTTGCCTGCATTTCTGATTTCATCTTTTGTGAGATACGGAAGTTTTTGTAGGTCCTCGATTTTTTTTATATCTTCAGGCTTTACCTTGTTTTTATCAAAACGTTTTTTGTAAAAAGGAACATGATTGTACGCATAATGAATAATTTTTTGCAATTGTTCGGATTGATAATTTCGTTTTTTCCGCTCATCCCAGTTTTCAGTTTCTTTATAGAAATCAAACCATTCTTTAGCCCGTTTTGAACCATACCGATATCTGTTTTTTTGCCATCCATAAACAGATGCTATGGCATTTTGAATAAAAACAGGTGAATGATTATATATCAGACGATTAATTTTTGTCTCACCCATGAAAAACCTTATTACCCTATTATTTTGTATTTAGTTTCTTCTATAGCGTACACGTATGAAAGGTTTTTTATTCTTTTGTTATCTTAATTCCGCCTTCGAAATCAATCCGAAAAGCCATTTTTTTCTGACAGCTTTTCCGACCTCGACAGCTCCTGCCTTACGGATCGCCTTGAGACTCGAAAGGTTGGATGCCCCAGCCCAAATCCAATATTTTTCTGATTGTATATCGGAACAGGCGACTCTTTGAATTTGAGAAGCAAAAACTCCCTTTCCGCGGAATTCCGGTCTCGTTACACATCCAATTATGGCATAAGAATTGTTCGTAACAAAACGATATCTCTTGCTTATTTTTTTCGTTGGTACTATCCACTCGACATGTGCAATTTCATCGTCGGCATATGCGATGAGAATGTATGTTTCCTTAAACCCGTATTTTAATCTTAAATATAACAAATGAAACATGCCCGTAAATTGGACGAGCCTTGAATACTGTTCGGAACTTAATTCACTGACTTTGAAAATTACAGTTTCAATCCGTACTTGGGGTTCCAGTTTGGTCTTTATGTCTTCTCTATTTATATGAAAAACGATATTTTCTTTTTCGGTATAGCCGAACATTTTTTTATGCTTTATTTTTCTCGCGAGCGGTTTTGCCCCGGCCTGGTCATCTTTGCTATTTTTTTTGCTTCCAACAAAGCCCTCATCAAGTGAAGCTGTTTATTCGGCACTATGTATTTCCATAACGGCCACGTGAACCGGACACCGGATAGAAGTATTTCTACCGACTTCGGCACATAAAGACCCAGTCTGGCATAAGCTTTTCGCCATCCAAGCCGGAGCAAAAATTCTTCAATATTCGTTTCATGCAACAGCGGTCGTGCGCCATTTGTTACTTCAACGCAATTTTCTTTTTTAAGATAACTTTGGAAATAGTAGTACAGACCATACATCGGATACGACTTTGAATAGTCAGGGTCAAAGAAAGCTGTGGCAATTTTTAAACTTTTATACTTCAAATAAACCATTGCATATGCTATTAACTTCCCATTTACAAATACTCCTATCGGCTGTCCATTTCTTTCCTGACAGGCGTTACTAATTTCTTGTTTAAAATCTCCTTCAGAGTTTGGGGTGAAATTTCTATATCTTGAGGAAGCCTTTACATACACGTCATAACCATGCTCCAGTAAATCCTGACACGTTATTTCATGTACCACGCAACTTTTCAACGATCGTCTAATGTAATATCGCGTTTTTTTTCGAGGATTGTTCTCCGCTTCGAGCGTTGGATCATCACATATCAGATGATACCAGCTTGTTTGTTCCTCACAATCATAGTCATACGTCCACATCGCTGCTTTTGCATTTCTTTGCTTCGTATATTTTTTTACCTGTTTGAGGTTAAGGTTGTCTTTGAAGTAGGGGCCATTATAAATAAGCATTTTCCCTCCCCCCGTAGTGGTCCACAACTTATCGGAGAAAACGTTTTGATTATTAAACAGATAAGATGCTTTAGAAAGACGATGTCGTGATGACATTATAAATATTTTCTAAATCTGATTAAAATTTATCAACTCTATCCGGTTTTTCTTTATGATTTTCAGAACTTCCGGATTTGATAACAGTTGGTACTCGACAACTCGATGATCTCGATATTCTTTTCTATCCATCGGGTCTTCATTCGGTTTAGCCGGATGAACCGTTGTTTCTATCAGGCCCTCAGGTAAGTTTGAAATAAAAATGTCCCACCCCTGGATGTTATACTCTAAAGGCGGCGAAGAAATAATTCGAGGAAGGCTGAATCTCGCGTCAGTTAACTTGAATGAATTTAATTTGGAATAGAAATGTTCTAACTCATAAGCAATTCTAATCGGCAGGGTCTTCACATTCTGCTTAAAGGCCTGTAAAAACAGCTGCCCTCTCTTATCATGCAGTCTGTCACTATGAAAAAAACTCCGATGTGTTCGAATTCGCATAATGCCGAACTTCTTTAGGATGTTCAGCTTTATGATAAAGGGTTGAAGTGTTGCCCCGATGTGATGATGGGTGTCGCAGTGCGAGGGAGTCAGCCCGCTTGCCAAAAATTTTTCAATTTGGGCTGTGAACTCCCTTTTTACCTGGTCCGAAGGAAGCAGAAACCGATTTCCCTTTTTAAACATTATGCCCTGATCAAGAAAGTATCCGTCTGCATCCAGTAAATCGGACACTTTATTCGGTGGTGCCACGGGTCTGCCCAACGTAATATTCAGGTGAATACCTACTGAAAGATCAGGCAGCGATTTTGCTTTTTCTACTGCGTATTCAAAAGCCGGCATGTTAGCCATCATCGTTGTGCTGGTTACGGTGCCCAGCTCATGACACTCTAAAATTGCGTCAGTAATTTCCCGATTGAACCCAAAATCATCAGCGTTGATAATAAGTTTCCTCATCGACGAGATTCCTGATTAAGCAATTCGTCATAGAAAGCAGCTAAATTATCCACTTGGTTCTCTGTATAGTAATTCTGTTTATTCATCGTATCTAAACAGTTCTTTTGCATTTGTATTCCCAACTGATTATTCGAAAGAATATCTCCAGCACATTTTGCCAGGGCATCCGCATCTCCAGGTTTAAAAAACTTTGCGGTTTCATTCTCCACCAGGAACCTCCGCTCGGGAGGTAAATCAGCTGATACCACCGGAATGCCGGAAGCCATATATTCAAATGTTTTGGTTGCAATATTTTTATGAAATTTGGGGATATTCAGCAAAGCGATCAATCCGATTTTACAATCCTGTAGCAATTCCGGCACATTACCATGCGCTATTCTTCCCGTAAAATGTATGTTTGAGGTAATTTTATTAACCTCTATAAACCGCTGCACCTGTTTTTTTATCTCATCGCCTGGCCTGCCTATGAAAAGTGCTTTAATATCCGTGAATTGTTTTTTTAGCTTTACAATACTTTCCAACACTACAAATATCCCACTTGTACGAGACATACTTCCCAAAAAAACTAACTCGTAAGTTCTTTCGTCCCAATTTTTGATGGAATCGGTAAATAAAGTTTTACAAGGAAAGTTATAAAAAAACACTTTTTTTTCTTCTTTTATTTTATAATCGTCTGCGGTTTTGATATCAGCAAAAACGAAACCGTCAAGGACGAATCCACTTATTCTTATTAACCCTTTCATCAGTACCGAAAAAACACCTCTAATCCATCGAGGAAGATAATGTTTGTAATACATAAAATTGACATAGTCTTCATGCGCATCAAACACGACTTTTGTTCTCGAAGACATTTTTATAAGTATTCCTAGGGGAAGCAATTCAGGATCGACTAGATGAACGGCATCATATTTACCCCATATTTTGCCGAAGAGAGCAAATGATTTTATAAAGCGAAGGACCCTGTTTGTGGGGACATTGATAGGCTTGATATTTACGCCGTTTATATTTTCTTCCCGTTCATGCTGAACATAGTAATCTATCTGATAACCTTTTTCAGCAAGTCCGCCACATTGTTTATAAAGGAAACGGTGGTCATGGAGTGAGTGAACAACAGTTATATAAGCAATTTTCAAAGGTAGACGCATAATGGGGTTCTTTAAGAATTCATAACATTTGACGCTGCTTATAAGGCTTTATCGTGTCTTTTAGGATTCTCATCACTTTCTCACTATTTTTCTTAATACTAAATTTCATAGAAGCGACTTTTCTCGCCTTCTGTGACATTTGTTTTCTGAGATTTTCATCAATCATCAATTTCAGCATAGCTTTCTGTATTTGGTTCACATTTTTAGGTTCTACCAGTATTGCGCTGCCGGATGTTCCTACTGAATACGGAATGCCTCCTACAGCGGTAGCAATTACCGGTAATCCACAAGCCATCGCTTCCATTAGGGAGTTGGGCATACCTTCCCCGTAGGAAGGCAAAACAAAAAGATCGCTTATTTGATACCATTTGTGCATATCTCCGGGGTCTACATTACCTATGATATTCACCTTGGATTGAAGTCCAAAATGACTGATCATTGTCTTAAGATCATCTATAGCATCGCCCTGGCCACAAATATTCAACATAAAATTTGATATATGTCGGGATATAAAATCAACAGCTCTTATGAGCTCAAAAATACCCTTTGACTTGATTAGATGGCCAACAAAAAGTAGTAAAAGCTGCTTTTTTGAAAATCCCATCTCTATACGCAGAGTATTCTTGTTATCAGGCAAACAAAATTCATCCAAATCAACTACTCCGCCAATAACCGCTACTCGGTGATCACTGACGGCCTCAATTTTGTCTGCTAAGTTTTTGCCTGTTGATAATACGCAATCCAAAGAGTTTGCAATGTGTATAAAATGTTTATGATGTTTTTTGCTGATATTAGGAATCATATTTACATCTGATCCGATAGCCACACCCGCTGCGGGTATATTCAGATACCTTCCTAATCTTATTGCGGCATCGGATTCCATCCAAAAACCCCGTGCAAAAATAATATCAAATGGATGCTGCTTATGCATGAGCCTGATTTTGCGTCTGGCCCTAAAATAGCAGCTTGCTCCATCCCAAAGCAAGGCACGCTTACCTGGAGGACGAAGAAATCGTACTTCAACAGGTTCGATGCCGGCGAAAACCTTTAATTTACGAGGCCGGAATAACTTATAACGTTCGTATTTATTAATGAAATTGGGAGCATAAGCAGAGGGCACAACAACGATAATATCAGCACCCTCATTTTTTAGTCCTATTAGTTGCCTTGCGGCAAAAATGCCGCAGGCAGGGTCATCTTTGTGGGGGTAATTATGCGTGATTGCAAGTATTTTCAAAGGTTATCCTTAAAGTCGGTGTAATCATCAGTGCTAAAATTCTGCTGATAATAACCCTGAGTATCAACCCATTGTTCTGTTTTTTTTGTCAAAGCTATGACTATAGTGATAAAAATCCAGTATACTTTCTGGGTGAGATACATTCCCTTTAATCCTATCAATACAAGAAAAATAAAAACTGACAAAGCAAAAATTTTTTCGGGTCCGTCGGGAACTTTGCGGATTAAAAAGTAGAGATATCCTAAGAAGGAAACAAATAATACGCCCGCCGGCAAACCGTAAATTCCTATCGAAAAGAGGGTATCATTATGCGGGTAACGTGCCACCGAGGTTTCTTCAAACCAACCAAAGAGTCCCGTCCCCGTAATATCCCTAAAGGCTACCTCTATGGCGGCAATATTAAATTCCATTCGGCTCGCTATACTCTCCCTAGACTTATTGACATCCGTTATTCTTTCGGAGACTGTTTCATGTATTCGACGTGTTTTAATAAGAAACCATCCGGTACCAACAAACAATGTAAATAAAATTAATATCAATACGGATTGCTTAAAATTTTTAATTGCAGCTTTTCGAAAAAATATGAAAAAAAACGTCAATAAGGTCGCCAGAAGCGTTCCGCGAGACCCTGACTTAAAAATCATAACAATAAAAAATAAAATGCCTAGAAAATAAAGAATTCGGATGAATAAATGCCTATCAATCATTAACAAATAAACGGCTGTTATCATAGCGAGAGCGATTAAAACAGAAAAAAGGTTTTCATTGATTTCTCCACCCGCTGTTGCGGCGAATCGATAAGAAGACCTTTGGGTAACACCTGTAAAGAACGAGAGTATCACCGTTGCCGCAGTACCAATAAAATACGACCTTAATACCCATAAAAAGCTTTTGGCAGGATTTGTGATAATGATTAAATATACTACTAATACCAATCCAATAAACTGTATTTTAGTAAAAATCTGACCTGATGTATTGTAATCAAGATTGACCAGGATTGAAAATATCATCCACCCAAATAAAGCAATGCTTAACAAGACCGGCGGATAATTAAGATGTAAATTCGGCCGGCTCACGAGAATATTCAACAAAAAGCATATAACCAGTACAAAACCAATGCCCTTATTCAAAGTTAAAATTCCAGGCACTGCAATTGCGGTTCCGGAAGCCAGAACCAATAACATAAGACTCAAGCCGAAGCTCGGCCTCAAAATAATATTAATTAAGGTCGGTATTCCAATTAATGCTCCGCCAACAACTATATTTCCGGTTGTTTTGATAATTAAAACACCGAAAAGAGACATCACAAACCACACTGCCACCAACAAAGTCACCATAGCCGGTGACATATTGACATTCGAAGTATTGGTATTCTCGTCTGCGGGAACCACGTACTGAGCAGACAATATACCAGGTTTGATATGATCTCCAAGGTAGTAATCATTCTGAAAATAGTATTGGGAATCGTTTAACATTTTCGTCTATCAGCTCCGGATAACAGGTTATATTTACACGCTTTTAATTCGCTTTTATCAGTTGTTACCCCCAAATTATAAGAATTCCCTGTTAGCGAATACATTTTCCAGAATTGAATTGCCCAAAAGGGATTCTATCACGACCAGAATTGTCAAAAGATGGTAAATTTCAGCGGTATTGTATTTTTCCACATTCCCTATAAATTTTTTTACACTCTCTATCTCAACATATTCAGACAGTCTATCCGTTTTGCTTACTAAGGTATCTATCGTGTCAACAAGACTTTCGCAGTGATGATGCCTGCCTTCTGTTCTGAACCATGTTTTTAGAATACTCTTCGCTTTTTGAGGAAGCTTATTGTAAATAGACTTGGCCCAGAAATAATATTTTAATCTGGAGGAAGTGATTGGAAGATCCCAGTCAGCATTCGCTATACCGGCAACCTCAGGAGATAATGCATTCAGGAAGTACTTATATAAACGAAGTTTCTGCCTGTAGTCTTCAGGTAAGCTCAACGCCAGAAAGAAGAACGGCGTAGAATAAAACGGGGTAGTGGTCCAAAAAAACTTCCTTTTTCGGTCTTCTCCCTCAAACACATATTTAAAAGCACTCTCATAAATATGAAAATGTAGATACTTGGCATCTAACGATCGTTCCGGACATGATTTTGCATATTCTGCTACTTCCTGCTTGAACTTGTCCAAGCTTAGACCCATCAGTTTACAGGCGCACTCTGCAGACATTACCTGATTGGCGGTAATAATATATTCTACAAGATCATCAAGGCACTTTAAATTCGTATTTCTTTTCAAATGCGGTTTGATTCTGTCTCCTCCATCACCGGTTAAATAATTAAAGTCAGATCCAAATTTATTCCATAAGGCCTCCTCATAGTTGAGATTGAAACCCATTTGAAGGGAATTCAGACCACATTTCATCTTGTTTAGCCTGTCGAGGTCTCCGCCCGTCACAGCTCTCGTATCAATTTTTTCCCATGGCACCCTCAATACAGAAGCTATTTTTTCAGCCAGTTGAACATCCTTTCTTTCACTATGGCTGGAACTTAATCTTGAGACAGCCGTAAGGTTTTTAGGATTTGATTTTGTTGCCGCCGCTAACACAGATCTCGAATCCAATCCCCCGCTAAGACCCACCACATTTTTACTATACACATTCAACCTGTTTTTACAGCCCGTCATTAAGAACTCAGTCAGATTCTTGCTCGCTTGCCTAAGTGATATATTTTTGTTGAGAAGATCCTGGAAATTAAAAGTATGAACGCCAACCATCTCGGAGGCCCTGTTTTGTGAATCTATAATAAATAAAGTTCCCGGCTGTACGTAATGAATCCCTTCAATAAGGGTTCTGTGTCCAATCGTATAGCCGAAAACCATGAACTCTGTCGAGCCGATAATATCGGGCCTGCAGGAAGCAATGATATTTCTTATAAATTGCTGTTCCCTGGCTATGGTTAACACGTTATCATTTTTTGCATAATACAACGGCAATCGGGCAAAGATATCATTAAAGACATAAAAAATTTTACTTTCTTTATGCAACAAACAAAATATAAACTCCCCATCTGTAACTTTAAGCCAATTGCTCAAATTGTTCAACAGAACCTTTTTAGAAATTGGTTCCGAGAAGATATTCGCTATTTCAGCAAAAACGGTGCTCATCTGTTTATTATAAACATGACCTTCTACAAAAAATTTAAAGCGTTCGTTTTCCTGCTCATATATCGGATAGTTTGGGAAACCCTTAAATCCCAAAAATATATTTTGATCCACAAATCGAATTTTAGTTATTTCAATCTCCGGATATATTTCGTAATTGAGGGCTTTGCTGCAATCATCCAGCAAAAGATTTCCCTTCCTTTTATTAAATACAATATTGATGCCCGGCATATTATCGAGGACTTAAAATATTGAACATTTTAAACAGTATTGTCTTTTCGTGGCCTGCTCAGCTGTTTAATTAGCGCTTCAACGCGAAGGTTGCAACAGGCGTTCTGGTCAAATATACCCTTTTCAAATCGCCACTGCCTTTTAATATCGTCATATACATACCTTCCCGGTTCGCCGTTGACCAACAGTTTTCGCTGTGTAATCGGATCACCAAAAAGGGATTGTAATTCTATGACCTTGATATCTCTGTCTGCTTTTACAAGAATATCAAGCGACATACTTTTAAAGCCGTGGCGACCTGTAATTGATTTCATAAAGTCGAGTAGATACCTGTCAATATCATCATAAATTGCATTACCAGAACCGCTTGCGTAATCTCCAATTTTTTTCTTTTTATATCCAAAGTAAGATTCTCCGATTCTTATCATTCTCCATTCAACCGCGTCTTCAATATATTCCTGAAAAACAATATTTCCCCATTCAGTATTACTGATGTTAGGAAAATGAAAATTCACACCAGAGGTAAATACCTTTCTTAACATTTGCCGTGCTTCTTTCCTTGATTGCACGATACGCACCCCTTTTGAGGAATCTCCAAAGTCTGATTTGTAAACAATAGGCATCGGCGCGGATTGCAAAAAAATATCTGCTTTTTGATAATCATAGAAAATCCAGGTTTTTGGCGATGGTACTTCATTAGCCATTAGCCAGTCGCGCATTCGCCTTTTACTTTCCCACATCCATAATTCATCATAAGCAGGAAATATAATCTTATTCAATTCTTTCACCATAACCCTGAGCCGCTCATCAAACATTAGACGCCACGTTTTTGTTAACGCAGATGGCCAAACAAGAAATGCGTCACAACCTGAATTGGTTATTACACGAATCCAATCTGAGCCTGATATGTCCAGTACCTTATATGAAATATCCATTTCACGACATGCGGCAATGTAGTGTCTGTGGAAATGCGTAAATTCTTTTATAATCCCAAGCATATAATGACTGCTGCCTTGATAAAAGCTATATTTCAATTCGTTCGAATAAATATTGTTTTGTTCAGCTAATTTTTGCTGATAAAGAACGGCGAACAGCGGATTTCGAGACTTCACCCATTTTTTAAGCCATTCAGGCATCAACCGTCTGAAATAAAGTGACTTGATACAGCGTTCTAAAAATTGATTCATTCTTTAAGATTTCTTTTTTAATATATTCTTAAGAACATCCAGGTGAGAGTCGCATCTTATCAGATTGAGAAGCAATTTGCGTCTGCTGTAGGGTAGTAATTTATCAACAATGTGCAACTTTCTGTTTAACCACCGAATGCCTGCTACTTGAGGTAAAAATAATAATGCCAAATAACTATCTTTTTTATCCTTAGAAAACCTATCCCAGCTTGACTGTACGAAATTTTCATCCTTAATACGTTGAGATCTTTGTTCTATTTGCTCTATGAACTCTTTTTCTTCTCTCGAGTTCATTTCATGAATTCCTGCGGTATTGTTCGATTGATAATAGGGCATAAGTTTCATTTGGCAGTTTAAATTGGCATCAATATCTAAACGAACTAAAAAGCCCCGATTCCATTCCAAATCAAAGTTTTTTTTGTGGAAGATCAAATTTCCCTGACCATACACAATTGTCGCATTTTTATACTGTTCGTAACAACCCGCACAATGCGTGTGTTGACCAATTACAGCATTTGCGCCCTGTTCAACTAAAAAACGACAGACCTTTTGTAAACGAGGGCTGGGGTAGGGATAATATTCGTTTCCCCCATGTAACAGGACAATCAAATAGTCCCATCTATGACTGTTTAAACCAACATAACGAACGTAATTTATTATATCAAGAGGATTAGCACCGGGACTATCTTCTGAAGCAATGGAAAATTCTCTTTCAGCAACAGCCATCACGGCAATTCGAATTCCGTTACATTCTTGAATTGCAACTTCTTGAGCTTTTCTTAAGTTCGTTCCAGCTCCGACCACCTTAAATCCGCTCTTTTTACATATATCTATGGTGTTGAAAATTCCTTTTTTGCCGTAATCCATAATATGATTGTTTGCAAGCCCAATCACATCAACAACACCTTTTAATGCGTTAATAGCTTCTTGCTCAGCACCCAAACTTGGACCTATTTTATCGATTGGTTTCATTTGTTCGTAAGAAATCAACGGACACTCAAGATTCAAAAGTGAAAGATCGGCCGTTTGAAATTCACTCAGAAAACCTTTAAACAAATGATGCGCATCACCCTTCATGAAATACCGGATGTCATATTGAGTCGGAACCGTATCTCCACCGATCAAAATGGAAGTGTATTCGGCCATTCCCTGTTCCATCACTTAGCGTATCTCTTTTTGAATAAAAGCATAAAAACTTTACTTATGATTCGTTTCGTCATTTCTTTCTCTTTTGTTGTGGCGAATATCAAAACAAATACAATGATAAATGTTAAAATAGCGATAAATGAGATGAGAAGATTCGCCATCAAGGCATCGTTCCAGAAGATATTTGAGACCAACCAAAAAATTAAAAATACAGGAACAGCAACGATCAGCCCCTGGCCATACGCTAGCCAGTAAAAAGACAACATGCTATTGCCCAATTTTCTTAAACAATAGAAATTCTTCAAAATCGCAGAAAATACATATCCCGCTGAAAGTCCGATTGTTACAGCATAATAAGGTGAAATATCCAGCTTTAACAGCCCCCCTATTAGACCGACTGTGATGAATACGGGACCGATAGCCGCACTCATCAAAGAAGCTCTTAACATACCCATGCCACGCAGCATGTGATGAGCACATGAACTGCTCAACAATATCGATGTACTTGTACATAGCAGGATTACATAAACCGTTAAATACTGATATTCGGCGCCCATCCATATCTTCAGAACAGATTTTGTCATAAGTAGCACTGACATCATACCCACAATCAAAACCAAAACGATATATCTTGTCCCTCGGACAAGCAATTCACTTAATGTTTTTATGTCTTTGTCTGCAAAATATTTACTTGCAGCAGGCATCACCGATAAAGACATTGCCTGAACAATCTGTTGGATTAATTGTGCTGGTTTTGTAATAATTGCCAGTACCCCTACAAAGGCAGGAGAAACTAGAATTCCCATCATCCATCTTATACCGCTTGTATTAATAACCAGGCAAATATTGCATAAAAACATAACTGAACCAAAACCCAATAACAGCTTAAAGGCACCGGTATGATAATACTTTGAACTATTGCTCAGGCCCGGCACTATCTTATACGCAATGAAAACCAAAAAAAGATTTGACAGAAAATAAGATATGCCGGATGCAATTACCAATACCTCAAAAGAGGGACTAAAAATTAAGAACCAGCTAACAATAACGCCTACCTGTATGTAAGCAAAAAGAACTTTAATTAAATTATAAATATCATATCTCTGTAGAGAATGAAGGATTCCGGCATAAGGCATAATTGGAAACGAAGTAATAATTGCCAATCCAACGATATTGCACGCCAATTTTAGCTGCTGGGCATTTTCGGCGCTTATGCTTTCCAGCCAGCCGGGAATAAAAGTGGTAATAAATAATATAAAACCGCCACCCAAAAATCCCAGCGTCCCGGTCATTAAACACGCATTACTCAAAATCCTATTGACCTTATCGATCTCTTTGTTCCTAAGAAATTGTGCAGAATACTTTACTATTCCTGAAGCTATACCTCCTTGAAGGAGATCTAATACCGGAATTATCGACCACGCGAGAATATAAATTCCGTATAAACTTTCACCAAGGCGATGAATAATAAAAGGTAATAGAAAAAGCTGGGGAATAACTCGTAAAACTCTTAATCCCCAAATCGCAATACTATTCCATATTAATCGATAAGACTGACGCATCATTTTACCATGAGCATGTCGAACTAAAGCGCTCCGATTCCTGACGTTTAAGTTTAAACATCAAATACTTGTTTAAAGGCCACCCTAAAATAGAATACAAAATTTTCTTTTTCCATGTCATCCGAGATTTCCATTTCTCGTCCAACGTAATTGTTTTGAAACCGCCGAATCTATGCTGACTGCCACCTATGTTGTGTTTTTGTTGTTGAGTCTCAGGCCTACTCATGCTTGGTTCGTATGATATATTCAACTTTTTACAAATATGTTGAATCACCGCTTCGGGATTTTTACATAAACTCTCATAGGAAACCATCAAATAGTTATCAGAAGCTATAAAAGGCCTGAGGCTGAGCAACTGCAGGTTTACGATAACCCAGGCTAACATAGCATAACCATAGCTGCCTTTCCCTGCCGTTTGTTGTACACGTTTCTTTTTTGAAATGCTTACCGCTCTTGCGTCTCGTACAAGATGAATAACTTTAACTTGTGTTTTTCTTTTAACGGCTTGCAATAAACAATATAAATAGGATGGTTCTTTAGAGGAATCCAAAATAATAGAACCGCCGTTTGTTTGTTTTACATAACTATAGATTCGCAAACAATTCTGTCCGATTTGGACAGATTTGTTTCCATAAAGAATTTTTAACAGCTTTTTTTTGAGTGCTTTAGGAAATGATAAGAGGATAAGTAAAGTCAATATAAGAGCAACCTTGGCAGAGTATCTTTTTTTACAAAATGTATCTACCTCCCTTAAACTTCTGTTTTCATGTTTTTGATATTCTTCTATCATCTTTGACCAAAAGGGGCAACTTTCTATGTGCTTTCGACATGTGCACACCCAGTCCCAAGACCACCCCATTCCTGTTCTGTTAAGGTATTCAGACAAATGAGACATTTCTCCTACACACGTAACTTCATCACTGTTGCTTAAGAGATGATCCAAGAGGGTGGAGCCAGACCGTGAATCACAACCGATAAAAACAACAGATTCTACTTCACTTGCTTTAGCATTCATTTTTTATAAAGACTTAAAATATAACGATATCCATTTATATGAAATCAAACATCTCTATTTTTAAGATTATTTTTATAAAGCAATCTTATATATATGAGTGTCAAGAGACTCAAACACATCAACAAATCTGCCGCGGGAATGATTCAAACTACGGCTCTCGTACAACACGTTGATCGTTGAGTCACTGATTCCCGGACAGTAAAACTCCACCTTGATGTCATTTCTTTTTGATTCATAATCTTTATTCATGATTGTTTCGTTCATATTAACGGCGAATATATAGATATATCCTTGGTGTATGCGAGCGGTCCATTGCAATGAGCTATACCTGAATTTAATATCCGGTCTTCTGTTTTCGAAACACGTAGCCGGTGGAGCATAGGACTTACCTTCCAATAATCGGCATTCAATTCCGTCAGGTATGGTCCCTTTTATAAACACTTCACCCAGCTTGTCTGTTCCGTTTAATTCCTCGGATATCCTGAAAACTTCCTGCAGTAATTCTTCATTGTTTCTCGCACGTGCCCAGCAATAAAAAATAATTCCTTTCGCTCCGCTAATCAACGACATATACGTATCAAATCTTACCTCCTTGGGTTTAGTCCATTTTCCATCTTTTTCGAGAGCTTCCACTGCCTTAAAAACAACCGGAACGCCGACCTGATAAGCCTTGTCAATCATTCGCTTTCCATTTGCTCTTGGATGACCGGGGTAGTATATAGGATATAAACCAAAAATGATGGCATCCGTAAACTCCGCTGTTTGTTCCCAGTAACCTGGTACATAGTTATTTGCATAAGTTATCATCGGTCTGTTTTTATCATCATATTTACGTATTATATTTGCAATCATTCGTTGATAAGGTAATTCTTCCATGGTCACCTCTTCAGGTAAATCCCAAATTATTATTTGAGGATCGCTGGCAAGTTTTGATATATGATTCTCCCAAAAGCCTCTTCCTTCTTTTAAACGCAACCATGGCAAATTTTGAAAAACACCGATACCAGCTTGTCTGGCCGCTTCAAGGTCTTTTCTTGCATTTTCAATTGATTGCTTTCCGTGAAATTTTTGAACAAAGTTAATATGATTTTTCCGAATTTTTGTCAGGCCTTCTACATTTCGCATATCATGAACCATGGCATAAAAACCCAAGGGAATGAACTGTTGTTCGGGAGTCCTGAAAAAGCTCAATATGCGTTCTTCCTTCTGCTTAGCTTTCTGTTCGACGTCCGGCGGCATCATCGCACGGGACATTGGAATTAGACTGTTTATTATCTCATTTTTTTCAGCAATCGGATAAGTATTTTCCACTTTCGCTTTTGTGCAGTCTGTTCTTGTGCTTAACATTAAAGCAAGGCTGATGAATGCATATATGACATAAGGCCTAACTGAATTTAAATTTGTGTCTGTCATGACAAAACCTGAATTTAAAAAGTCACATCCTCTTTAAAATTTCATGCTCATATATTTAATTGTTCACTGGTAAGTTCTATTTAAAACATCCGAGCAATAGCTGCCCTCAAAACATTAGGGAAAGTGGAATTTCTTCATCTGACCTCATCCATTTTTAGGGGGTTACCTTAATTTTTAGAAATTGAGCTACGACTCATATAAAAAGAGTTCCAAGTCTTCTTTTAAAACTTCATTTATTTTTTGTTTGTGTTCAGCAGCCAATTTTATTTTCCATTGTCCCTTTTTGCCGCTTTTAAGAAACATCGCCTTTCGAAATTTAAATTTTTTTAACAGATCCCTCTTTTTCTTTCCAAAAGACTGTTTGTAGATGGCTTTCTTAATGTATTTCTCATCTCTATTAATGTTCAAATATTCAAGTATTCGTTTACATTCCCTTTCAGGAAATTCAAGCATATCTTCATACTTGACAACCAAGACTCCCGCATCAAAATAAGGTTTGTAGTGACCTTTCCAAGAAACATTTGTCCAATAACCCACCGTGCCCTTACCGTACAGTAGATCCTGGATAACTCGGTCTAACTTTTCTTTTTGCGAAGGTATCAATTTCCCTATGGTTCTTCGATATATGCCAAGCCCATAGGGTATCTTAAGCAGAATCTTTCTATATTTTTTATTTACAAAATCGAAATAACGGGAACCGGAAACAGCAATGTCTCTCGGGTCTCTCATGACATAAATAATGAAACATTTACCCTTCCGCCTTTGTAAATCCAAGTTCTGAAATTGGTGATGCGCCTTAAAACAGCGGTATTCCGAGTCGCGTCGACTCCCTTCACAACCTATCTCGTTGACGCAAGATGGCCAAAAACCTGCAACCGGACAATTGACTAACTCAGCGGTCAGTCTCGCTATCCACGTACAACCACTTTTAGGATACCCAACGATGATTATATTTTTCATTTTTTAAATAAACGGCTTTTTTATAAATCTTTTTCTTATTTTTCTTCGAAACCTTACCGGAATCAATGTAAGAAGAAAAGAACGAAATTCCAAAAGTTTCAGCTTCAGGCAATCACCACAATTCATTACTTCTCTTTGTTGCAAATCCGGGTCGATGCCCCTCCGTTTAACTTTTCTCAACGCTGAAGGAACCCACTTGCCGCGAAAAACGGTATTAATCGTATAAAAGTAATTGCTCCATGTTGCGTAAAATTTATCGTATCTGTCAGCCCTAACCGTACCTTCTATTTCGAATTGCCATGCACTTTCGCCCGGCTCGAGAAGATTCAGTAAGACATTTTTTTTCCACAACGCCATGACTGTTGAAGCCCTGTATATGGAGCCTTTATTGATAATCCCCACTTTATCATTATAAATCTTATCTGCTCTGTGCCGGCGTAAAGCCATTCTCAAATAATTGACATCATTTTCCAGCGCCCACTGAAATAAATCCACGACGCGGTTATTGTTAACGGGCTTATAAAGGAATAGATCTTCGAGAAACATAAAAATGTATCTATGCTCTATTTGTTGCAACGCTTTAATCATATTTTCCGACCACGATTTATCCTCGCCGGTCTTTATTACTTCAAGACCTTGAATCCCGGCTTCCTCGTAGTTGCTCAAAAGATAAACTTGATAGGGACAATCTGGCCAGTAGCGACGAAAGCATTCAAAAAAAGGTTGCCATAAGTCGCTGTACTTGTCACACGAAACAACCAAAACTGCGATTTCAGAAGACTTCATTTACGTACATTTAGAGCATAAACGGATTAACTGAAAAAGAGCAATATGGGAGACTAATCCGCTTCCTGCAGCCAGTGATTCGCCAAGATAGCAAAATCTCTAAAATCAATCTTACCATCATGATTTAAGTCACTTTGTATAAACGCGCTTGGCAGCCAGGCACCAATCGTCTTAAAGCCCCCGCCGTAAACCGGCTCCCCAGCATTGATACATGGAGATGAATACCCCAAACTGCCATCAGGATTCAAATTAGGATCTTGGGCAATGCTATGTGTGTCCAAACCGGTCTCAGTCTGATATGAAGCAAAATCAAGTAGGGAGTACTTATTTCTAAAATCATTTATTTTTAACCATATCAAATCGTCAGAGGTTTTCTGCTTATGATAACAATTATAATTAATATAATTATTATTCGTGATTCCGTACCAATAACCATAAATAACACATGGCGAAATTGCCGGCTGGCTACTGTTATCAAATATATTGTTAGCCACAACCAAGGACGCATTCAAGTCATTACACTCAGCGAGAAAACAAGTCTGTTCACAATCCATAATGGTGTTATTTCTTATTATATATTTAGCTTCTTCATCATCTAACTGTTGCAGCCATATACCTACACCATCAGGTGAACCTCCATGTTGATCCGCATCGACATTAATAATGACGTTCCCAACAACCTCAACCGACCGCATATATCTTTCAAAGGCCATACCTTCAAGCTTCACGTCGTGGATATAATTATTATATATCCGAAGACCGTCCGTAGTGTCTCCGCCTACGTCGTTGGCAAAAATACCTGCATGATCACATTCTGTTATTTCACAGTTCTGTATTCGAGTGTTCATCGGTCCGTTGCCTATGCCAATACCTGCATAACCGCTGCTGCTTATGTAAACATTCTCGATAACGGTGCCTGTATTATTTGAAACAAGAATCGCTGAACTTATCGAACCGCCAACTTCAATATTCTTGATCGTAATATAATCTCTTTGGTTCAGATCAATACAAAATTCTCTTTTTCCTATCGCAATGTCGTTCGGATAATGTTCAAGTAATAAATAGACCTTGTCATTTGGTTCATCCACCCACCAATCATAATTATTGGACAAATCCGACTTATTACTTTTAGCAAAAGTTTTCTGAACACCATCTTCGTACAAAAAGGCATATCCGCAACAATTATGAAAAGGACTTCCTGTCCAGTCCGCTTTATAACATGTTAACGAATTCATATCATTGCTTTCAGGAACCTCAAGCCAATCGTTAATGTCTTCATAACCGTATATCTTTGGTTTTGGATTTTCACCGTTTCCATAATCCCTGATAACAACAAGACTATCAGCACTTCCCGAATGGGGTTCAAGAGTTTCGTAAAAAACAGAGTCTCGTTTGAGGTAAACAAAATCACCAGTTAACATAACACCTCTTAGATCACGCAACTGATTGTATGGATTCTCCATTGAGCCGTCCCCTCCTTCAGGCGCAGAACTGTCTACATACAGATTCGCCGAATGCCCTATACCTGTAATCGCTAATATCAGGATGTAAATAAGTCGTTTCACTTTCCAATTCATTCTACTGTTTAAGAATATATATTTTTTACACACTTTATCACTTTTGGTGAAAAGAAGTAAATGCTGAAAAGGGTTATAGCTACACAATCTGCTTGACACACAAATTACACGGTCAACTATACGTTAAAATCGAAACATACATTAATAAATTTTAAATCAGGCTTTTATAATTTTTTTCTTTCCTCGCTTTACTTCAGCCGTGGCGTTGCGGGTGTCGATTATGAGCTGTGAGTGTTTGACAATCCAGTCGTAATCGTAGTCACTGTGGTCGGTTGAAATCAAAACGACATCATATCCTTTAAGCATTTGCGCCGAGAGCGGTTTGCTCTTCATCTGCAAATCGTACTTGCGCTGTTTATGAGTTTTGGGTATGAACGGGTCATTATAATCGACCTTTGCTCCCTTGGCCCTCAAAAGCTCGATCAGCTCCAGCGACGGCGATTCCCGGACATCATCGATATCTTTTTTGTAAGCCAAACCTAAAACAATCACCTTCGAGCCCTTCAGGCTTTTTTTATGCTCATTCAGCGCTTCCATTGTCTTTTGTATCACGTAGTGCGGCATATCCGTGTTTATCTCCCCCGCCAACTCAATAAAACGAGTGGGCATACCATATTGCCGGGCCTTCCACGTGAGGTAGAACGGGTCAATCGGAATACAATGGCCGCCCAGACCCGGCCCGGGATAAAACGGCTTAAACCCGAACGGCTTCGTGCCTGCAGCCCTGATGACTTCCCAGACATCAATACCCATCCTGTCGAACAATTGCTTGAGCTCATTGACCATCGCAATATTGACGCAGCGATATGTATTCTCCAGTATTTTACAGGCCTCGGCAACCTCACACGAGCCAACCGGCACAAGTTGTTCAATCGCCGGCTTGTATATCTCCAGCGCCTTTTTCAAACTCTGCCTGTTGTATCCGCCGACAACTTTCGGAATTTTGGCTGTATTAAATTCCTTGTTGCCGGGATCCTCGCGTTCCGGTGAATACGCAAGATAAAAGTCACTCCCCGCTTTTAATCCGCTTTGTTCCAAAATCGGCAGCATCAACTCCCTACTCGTGCCGGGATATGTGGTGCTCTCCAAAACGACCAACTGCCCTTTCCGTAGATACTTCGAAATCGTCCGGCAGGTATTGACAACATACTGCATATCAGGTTCACGATTTTCCGTCAAGGGAGTCGGAACACAGATTAACAGCGCATCCGGCTTGCTAAGCTCGGACATCCGGCTCGTGGCCCGAAACGACCCTTTCTTTAACGCGTTCCGTAAAAGGTTGCCTGGGATGTGTTTGATGGGGCTGACACCTTTATTGATTTTGTCCACCTGCCCGGTGTTGATATCAAAACCTACAACCTTAGCACCTCCTTCCACAAAGGCAAGCGCCAATGGCAGGCCGACATAACCCATCCCAATAATGCCGACAAAAGGAGCCTTTGTCTGTTTCTTCCTGCTTTTTTTTGACACCGTTTCCTCCATCATCAACGCGGTCTAATAATGATTGGTAAACATCATTGAGTTTTTACGTCTATTCTCGATGCTGCCGGTACCACTCAATCGTTGCTTTCAGCCCGTCATCAAAAGATGTTTCGGCCTGAAACCCAAAAAGCGCTTTGGCTCTTGATGTATCCAGGCATCGCCTCGGCTGACCGTCCGGCTCTGAAGGGTCCCAGCGAAGTTCACCTTTAAAGCCCGTCAGTTCAGCGATTTTCTCGGCCAGGTCTTTAATCGCTATTTCAAATCCCGCCCCGATATTGACAGGCTCCGGTTCGTTGTAATGCTCGGTCGCCAACAAAATGCCTTCCGCCGCGTCTCGAGCATATATGAATTCACGGGACACCTTGCCTGTCCCCCAGCATGTGATATAGTCTTTACCGGCCTCAATGGCATCCACGCACTTCTTGATTAGTGCAGGTATCACGTGACTGCTGGCAGGGTCAAAATTATCACCGGGCCCATACAGGTTGACAGGCAATAGAAATATGGAATTGAAGCCATATTCAATTCGATACGCCTGGGACTGCACCAGAAGCATCTTCTTCGCCAGGCCGTAAGGGGCGTTTGTCTCCTCCGGATATCCGTTCCAAAGGTCTTCTTCCTTAAACGGCACCGGTGTAAACTTGGGATAGGCACAAATCGTGCCGATAGCAACAAATTTCTCGATGTCACGCAACCTCGCCTGCTCGATGAGCTGTACCCCCATCATCAGATTTTCATAGAAGAACTTGCCCGGGTGCTGACGGTTGGCTCCAATCCCACCGACTACCGCTGCCAGATGAATAACAATATCCGGCTGCATATCGTCATACATCCTCTTGATATCATCGGGCTTTACCAGGTTATAGTCTTCAATCGTTGGAATCAGGATATGCCTGCAGCCGCGCTCTGTGAGCCCCTCTTTCACATAACGGCCGAGGAATCCCGCTCCGCCGGTAACTACAATTTTTCTTTTTTTAAAAAAATCCGACATACGTTTACTTTTTATTGTTATGCTCTTTCCAAACGTGCTCCTGCTCGGCCAGTTTCATATCCTCGTCAACCATCATCTTCGCAAGTTCCCTAAATGATACCTTCGGCTCCCAGCCAAGCACCTTCCTGGCTTTTGTCGGGTCACCGAGCAGCACATCCACTTCCGTCGGCCTGAAATACCGCGGGTCTATCTCAACATATTCGTTCCAGTCCATCTCCAGGTAACCGAAAACCTCATCAAGGAATTCCCTGACCGAGTGATTCTCACCCGTCGCAATGACAAAGTCCTCGGGCTTATCTTGTTGCAGCATCAGCCACATCGCCTCAACATAATCTCCGGCATACCCCCAGTCGCGCTTCGCTTGGAGATTACCCAGGTATAATTTCCTCTGCAGACCTAACTTGATGCGCGCAGCCGCCCGCGTGATTTTTCGGGTTACGAATGTTTCTCCTCGTCGCGGTGACTCATGATTAAACAAAATACCGTTACACGCAAATAAATCATACGCCTCCCGGTAATTGACCGTCTGCCAGAACGCGTACACTTTTGCACAGCCATACGGGCTTCTCGGATAGAACGGCGTTTTTTCCGTTTGCGGCGTCTCGACAATCTTACCATACATTTCGCTGCTTGACGCCTGATAAAACCGCGGCTTGCTTTTCATTTGACGAACCGCCTCAAGCAGCCGCAGTGTTCCCAGCGCATCCACGTTCACGGTATAAATCGGCTGGTCAAAACTGACCCGTACGTGACTTTGGGCGCCGAGGTTATAAATTTCCTCCGGCTGAATATCCTGAACGATATTGGAAAGACCCCCGCCGTCCGTCAGGTCACTGTATAAAAGCCTCAGGCGGGGCTGCTCATGAGGGTCCTGATAGAGATGGTCTATCCTGCCGGTATGAAACGATGAGCTTCTCCGGATAAGTCCCCAGACTTCATATCCTTTCTCCAAAAGCAGTTCAGCCAGGTATGAGCCGTCCTGGCCGGTAATGCCCGTGATTAATGCCTTCTTCATCTCGAGTTCCCTTAAACACATATCCCTCAATGTACATTTTCAACGAATCGATTCCTTTTCCAAGCTTAGTTTCTGGAACTGGTTATTTTTACATGCCTTATAATTGTGTTCAACGCATTGGTCAAGCTCGTTTTCGGCTTCCAACCAATCATCTTTTGTACACGAACGAGGCTTGGCACCCTGCGCATCATATCTTCAATCGGCTGACCATAAGCTTCCTGATAGGAAACAAACTGCTTTTTGCTCTTGCTGCCAGTCATCTGAATTATCTTATCCGCGAGAGCTTCAATGGTAATCTCTTCATCAGAGCCGATATTAAAAACTCCGCCCGCCGAATGCGGACATTTCATAAGACCCGTGATTGCCTCCACGACATCGTCTACAAAGCAAAAACACCGGCTCTGCCGGCCGGTGCCGTATATCAAAACCGGTTCATTCTTTAGTGCTCTCTGGACGAACCGAGGCACGACCATTCCGTATTGGCCGGTCTGCTTCGGGCCGATGGTGTTGAAGAACCTGCTGATGATAACCTCCAACCCGTACTGGCGATAAAAAGCAAGCCCCAAAAACTCATCGATTGCCTTGCTGCATGCATAGGACCAACGCGATAAGCCTGTACTTCCGAGCACGATATCATCATCCTCGCAGAAAGGCGTCTTCTCATTTTTACCGTAAATCTCGCTTGTCGAGGCAAGCAGGATTTTCCTGCCGAATTTATTCGCTTTCTCGAGAACGACTTCGGTACCAGTGATATTGGTCTCTATGGTATGAACCGGATCGTCAGCTATCAACTGAACCCCCACGGCCGCTGCCAGATGATAAATAACATCATTTCTTTCAGCCAGTTTTTCCATCAGCTTTTCATCACGGACATCTCCCTCGATAAATTCAAATCGACGATTTTCAGTAAAACTTCTAATGTTCTCACTACTGCCGGTGCTCAGATTATCAATGACGGTTACATCATAACCTTCAGACAAAAGACTTTCAGCCAGATGTGAACCGATGAACCCGGCCCCGCCGGTGATTAATGCTCTCATAGAACTGTTTTCTTTAACAAAATACGAATTTTCGACTACAAAGAATGTAAGTTATTGTTAATATTAAAGTTAAGCTATGATGATAAACTCCGTCCCCGTCGGCTGCGCGAAAAAATTGCACCCTTACCTCATTTCTTACCTTTTTTCCGATGGTTTAAATCGACCGGAACAAGAAGATTGTGAATCCTTATTTACAACACAAGTATCGACATAGAAACAACATAGCTTTAGAACGGATGTTTGCTCATCGTCTTTTAATACACCCTATACGTCCCGAAAAATACAGAAGTTCGGAACAGGCGTCGAACCCAAGGTATTCCAACAGCAAGATTTTTCTAAGTCTTTTCATATAAGATACTTAAACAGGTTTTTCCAATTCTAAGATTGTCCTTACGGCAACTTTTGCGTTCTTTTCGTTATCATTACAACGTTCAGAAGAGCTTTCGCATCTCTACATTATTACCTAAACCGCTGTCAATAACGATTTTATCGGACATAAAATCGTCTCTGATGATAGTTCAGAATAGGGCTTTCCGGCAAAAAAATATGCATTTTTTATAAAAAACTTATTGCCGTTGACAACCTGGTCGATTTAAATATAATTACTTTGATAGTAAGGATTAACAGCTGCCAGAACAAAAGGTGTGACTATGATTTTAAACAGGATGAGCTAACAGTGCAGGCTAGAATGGATACTAATCTGTACGGCTGCGTTTTGAAGAATATGGTAGTCTGGGAATCGGGTTTGCTGCTTCGAAGGTATGCTTCAAACAGGGTTTTTTGCCGGGTTCCTGTTTTGAAAAGCGCTTCAAAATGGGTCCCTGTAAGGGAGGTCGATGATGCTGTCTGACAGCTAAAATAACCCTGTTTTCGGCTGCTTTAGAAGTGGAAACCCTAGTGGTTTCCACTTTTTTGTTGGCTCGATTAAAAAACGCCGCCAGCTAACGTGAGTGTTAATTAAATTGTTAGTTAGGATGCAAAGAACAAATGAATCAGGATTTGCTAAGAATTGTTGAAAACATATCGAGAGACAAGAACATCGACAAAGAGTCCATATTCGTCGATCTTGAAGAAGCCATGGTCTCGGCGATTCGCAAGCATTTCGGTCGAATGGAAAGCGATATTACCGTTGCAATCGATCGAGAGAACGGAGCGATTATTGCTTTTCGAGACGGCGAACAGATTGACATCCAGCAGCTTGGACGCATACCCGCTCAAACAGCCAAGCAGGTGATGATACAAAAAATCAGAGCTGACGAGAGAGACAGCATTTATACCGAATTCGTCCAGCGGAAATCTGAGATCGTCAGCGGCTCCGTGGTTCGATATGAAGGCGGTACGTTAATCGTCAATCTGGATCACAGAACTGATGGTATCATGCCGAAATCTGAGCAGATTAGCGGCCAAACACATCGTCCCGGTGAACGAATAAGGGCTTTGATTCTGGATGTACGAGAGGTCTCCAGCCAAGTTAAAATCATACTTTCAAGGACCCATCCCGATTTCATCAGAAGGCTTTTTGAGCTGGAGGTTCCTGAGATTGCTGAAAAAATAATTGAAATTAAATCCCTTGCCCGAGAAGCAGGTTATCGTACAAAGGTCGCGGTCGCCTCATATGACGAAAAAATAGATCCCGTAGGTGCCTGCGTTGGTGTTCGCGGGAGCCGAATAAAAAATATTGTTGATGAGCTGGGCGGTGAAAAGATTGATATCGTACGCTGGAACGAATCTTCGCAAGTCCTCATTACCAATGCCCTGATGCCGGCCCAAATCAGTGAAGTCGCTTTATGCTTCGAGCTTAATAAGTCTACCGTGGTCGTCGATGAAGACCAATTAAGTCTGGCGATAGGCAAACACGGACAGAATGTCCGTTTAGCCGCCAGGGTCACGGGATGGGACATCGACATTTTGACACCCGAAGAATATAACCAAGGGATAGAAAATCTTACAGCCTGTGTCAAGCGTGTTGACGGCGTTGATGATACCCTGATCGATAAATTAATCGCCCTGGGAGTTATCTCAGTCTTTGACCTAGCTGATGTCGGCACCGAACCCTTAGTAGAAGAACTCCAGCTTGATGGGGCCGTTGCCGAGAATTTAGTTACAGCCGCTAACAAAGAGGCCAACCGCCTCGAGGAAGAAAAAAAACAAAGCCAGGCTGAAGATATATTGAAACAGCAGATGAAAGGCAAAGGCGAGGAGGCTTAGTTATAGTTATATTCGATGTTGGACAAGTATTTTAAATTTTAAATACATTAGATTCTATTTATTATGGCAACTACAAGAGTATACATTTTGGCAAAAGAACTCGGGGTCAAGAGTGCCGCTATCGTAAAAAAATGCCAAGACGAAAATCTCGATGTTAAAAACCACATGTCCACCATTTCAGCGGGTCTGGCTGCTACGATCCGAGAATGGTTCAGTGAAGGCCAAAATGTAACAACCGTAGAAACCGCCCAAAAAGTAGACTTAAAGAAAGTTAAAAAAACAAAAAAGAAAAAGAAGAAGAAAAAAGCGGCTCCGAAAAAGAAAAAGACAGCAGCCGAAAAAGAAGAACCATCAAAAGAAAAATCCCCAGAAAAGATCGAAAAAGCCGCTGCTGAACAAAAGCCCAAGACGAAATCCAGGAAAAAGAAAGCAGCCGCCAAAAAGAAATCCGAAAAAAAACAAAAAAAGGAACCGGAAACAATAATTCCAGCCGGCCCGAAGCTCGAGAAGCCCGAACCCGCCAAGCTTAGTGGCCCGACCGTGGTGAGAGTCGAACATCCCGAGGTGTTAAAACGTCCAAAGCCAAAACGCAGAAGACGATTCGATGAACCCATAACAGAGCCTCTATTCAGTGATTCTGACCAGAACGAGCTTCCCTTCGAAATCAAAAGAAAGAAACCTCGCAAGAAAATACACCCCCGCAGAAAAAGCGAAAAGGAAGACGTCGCTCCCTTAAAGGGAAAGTGGAGACAACGGGATATTGAAGAAAGACAAGCGCGATTAGAGGCGGCAGGCGGTAAAGGTCTTCGCGCCAGACCTTCAAGAAAAATTACGTCAAAATCAAAACCTTCTGTTGAATCCACAGCCCCTGCCCGACCCGAAAAAGCGGTGGTCTCAGAACCGATCACCGTCAAAGATTTATCCGCAGCGTTAGCGGTCAAGTCGTCGGATATTATCACAAAGTTGATGCAGCAGGGAGTGATGGCAACCGTCAATCAGTCTATCACTACCGAGATGGCCGAACTGATTGCTCTTGAATTCGGCACTGAATTGATGGTCGAGCAGAAAACAGATGTTCAGGAAGAAATAGAAAAGCAATTCCAAGATCGAAAAAAGAAAAACCTTACCAAGCGATCGGTTGTCGCCACGATGCTCGGCCATGTCGACCATGGAAAAACCAGTCTGCTTGATAAAATCCGCTCGAGTCAGGTTACGGCCGGAGAGGCCGGCGGCATTACGCAGCACATGGGGGCATACCAGGTCAGCTGGTCTGACAAGACGGTAACATTTTTAGATACACCCGGGCATGAAGCATTCACTGCGATGCGGGCACGAGGTGCAAATATGACTGACGTGGTGGTTCTTGTTGTCGCCTCCGACGATGGAGTGATGCCTCAGACCGTGGAAGCTATTCATCATGCCAGAGCTGCAGAGGTTCCCGTGATTGTGGCGTTAAACAAAATGGACCTGCCCGGAGCCGATATTAATAAAGTGTATTCTCAATTGTCAGAACACGAATTGACACCCATTGAATGGGGTGGAGAGACTGATGTTGTCAAAACAAGTGCTGTCACGGGAGAAGGAATAGAAGATTTGCTCGAACATCTTGATTACATAGCGGAGCTTCTGGAACTGAAGGCCGATGATACAATTCCTGCTAAAGGATGGGTCGTAGAGGCAAAAATGTCTCCGACGCGCGGTCCGGTGACCACTATCCTGATAAAAGAAGGAAAGATTCAAAAAGGTGATATTATCTTAGCCGGAAAGGCGTTTGGAAGAGTAAAAACATTGACCAGCAGCACGGGAAAGATCATCGAAAAAGCCATCAGTTCCATGCCCGTGGAGATTACCGGTCTTAATGATGTCCCAGAGGCAGGTGACAAGTTTTACTGTCTTAATGATTTGAACCAAGCCAGAGACGCTGCTGAAGAAATAAAAACACGCTCAAGAGAAGATTCGCTGGCCCAACGCAGCCAGGTCACCCTTGACAATCTTTTCACTCAAATCGAAGCGGGCCAGATGAAAGAACTGAATATTATTATCCGTGCCGATGTTCAGGGTTCGGTGGATGTCTTGACAAAATATCTTTCCGAATTAAGTACCGACGAAGTAAAAATCAGGATACTCCACGCCGCCCCCGGTGGTATTACGGAAAGCGACGTTGTTCTTGCCGAGGCATCAAACGCCATCATCATCGGTTTTCATGTGGTACCCGACGAACACGCCGCCAAACTGGCCGATTCCAAGGGCATTGACATCAGGTTGTATAATGTAATATACCAGATTACCGAAGATCTTAAAAAATCCATGGCCGGTCTGCTGGAGCCTGAGGAAAAAGAAGAGGTCATTGGGCGGGCTGTCGTTCGGGAAATTTTTAAAATCTCCCGTCTCGGAACAATCGCCGGATGCTATGTTAATGACGGTTTTGTCAGGAAAAATGCAAAGGCAAGACTGATTAGAGATAATATCGTCATTCAGGATGAGTTGGAACTTGACTCGTTAAAACGATTCAAGGATGATGTCCGAGAAGTTAAGGCCGGAATGGAATGCGGTATAAAAACCACCAAATTTAATGATATAAAAGTCGGCGATATCTTTGATTTCTACGAAGTTGTCGAAGTAGCCCGAAAACTGTAGATGTATCGTATATAATCTGTTACAAAAAAGCATGACCACAAGAAGACAGAAAAGAATTTCCCGCATCATCAAAGAAGTGGTCAGTGAAGCCGTAGTAAACCGGCTCAATGATCCACGGCTACAGTCTTTTGTAAGCGTAACCCGCGTTGATATTGCCAATGACCTACGGAACGCAGATGTTTATGTGAGCATTTTTGAAAAAGACGATGTTTTGAAAAACAAAACACTAAACGCCGTTCACCATGCCAGAAGCAGAATTCAATCACTGTTGGCTCAAAAACTACGCAGCAAGTTCTGTCCGGTCTTGCATTTTTACGAAGATATACAACTGCAAAAAACAATAGAAACCCTGAACCTGATTAATCAGGCAACCGAGGAACTTCACGAAAAAGAAGAACGAGATAATGAACAAGAACAGCAAGAAGACTAAATTGCCTACAGATACAAACCTAACTTCTTTAAGGTGTAAAAAATTCGTATGAAAAACAGCAAGGAATATGCAGGTAAAATTCATAAATTGCATCGCGAGTTAAAACGAAAACAAGGCAAGGTCACCAAAGCTACCTATGAGGAACCGGTTGAAGCCCTTGTCTACGGTATAATCTCAAAAACAACAACCCAAAAAGCGGCAAAGGCAGCCCTCAAAAGATTCGATGATTATTTCATTGACCTGAACGACCTGCGGGTTTCGACCGTAGAAGAAATCATAGAAAACCTGGCAGAAGAAAAACCTCAAAGCCGAATCATTGCCGAAAACCTGATACATTTTTTGCGATATGTTTTTAAACAATACAACGTGGTGAGTCTGAAGAGTCTCCAGAAAATGGGCAAGCGTCCAGCCCGAAGCGTTCTCGAGCGAATCCCGCAGTTGAGTCAATTTGCTATAGATTACTGCATGCTGACATCGCTGAATGCGCATGCCATACCGCTGACAGACAATATGATGCTGTATTTAAAAGATAACGAGCTTGTCCATCAGGATGCCGACCAGCATGAGATTGAAGGTTTTCTAATGAAGCAAATCGCGGCCAAGGATGCTTATGAATTTTATGCGCTGCTGCGAAAGGAAAGCGAATCAACACAAAAACGAAAGAAATCTAAAAGTAAAACAACCAAAAGACGCAAAACCAAAACGAAACGGAAGACCAAAAAGAAAAAAACCACTAAAAGAAAAAGAACCAGGAAGAAAGGTTAACATAGAATGTCTGAACAAATATTAAAATTAGGGATTCCCGCCGGCAGCCTCCAGGCGGCTACGGTCGAGCTGTTCAAAAAAGCAGGCTTCAATATCGCCAATACAACGAGAAACTATGTTCCGGATATTGACGACGGACAAATTCAGCCGATTATGCTAAGAGCACAGGAAATGAGTCGCTACGTTGAGGATGGTGCCCTTGATGCGGGCATAACCGGCTATGACTGGATTATGGAAAACGGCTCCGATGTGCATGAGGTCTGCGAGCTCAGCTACAGCAAAGCCACAAGCAAACCGGCCCGGTGGGTCCTGGCGGTGCCCGGCGAGTCCTCAATCAAAGTCCCTGAGGACCTCAAGGGAGGTATCATTGCCACTGAGCTGGTCAATGTCACTAAAAAATATTTCGAAGACAAAAAGATTGATGTTAAAGTAGAGTTCAGCTGGGGCGCTACCGAAGTCAAGGCCCGCCTCGTCGACGCCATTGTTGAATTGACCGAGACGGGTACATCCCTGCGCTCGAATAATTTAAGAATTGTCGATACCGTCATAACCTCTACCACACGATTCATTGCCAATAAAAAAGCATGGAAGGATGAATTCAAACGCGAAAAAATCGAAAGCATCTCTATCCTGCTCAATGCAGCCATCGACGCACGCGACAGGGTAGGATTGAAAATGAATGTCCCCAAAGCCGATTTGCAGAAAGTCCTTGATGTGCTGCCTTCCGAAAAAAGCCCTACCGTCTCCACGCTGGCGGATTCGGATTATATTGCGGTGGAGGTGATTATAGACGCCACAGTTGAACGCTCACTTGTGCCCGCCCTCAAACGTTCGGGAGCTTCAGGAATAATCACCTACCCCCTGAACAAAGTCATTCATTAGAAAACTATCTTGTCCGATATTCCGTTTTGCAAGCCAGATGATAGAGTATTATCCAGTTTCCCTCAGTCACCTTCTGCAGTTTCGATCGACTTAAACTCGAACAAAAAACCATCCGGACGGCTCACCAGATGGCTTACATATAAACCGAAATATTTTTTTATTGCATCAAACTCCGGTAAAAGACTCGTGTCGAAGAGGCGTTGCGAAAAAAGCACGCCCGGAAAAGGACTGACTGCAGAATCTATTCCAACACCAAATTCAACATTCGCTTGACTATCCTTAGGTTCCTTTACTTGCTTCAATAACTTCCATAACATTTGACCTGCAGAAGAGGTATCCTCCATTCCCGCAAATCCTGCTTGAGCGGGCAGTTCAGATTTGGCGGTTCTATACCATCGGGCAGAGGCCACGGACTCGTCTTCAGAGGCACTGAGTGTTCGTATGGCCTGCTCTACGACATCTTCGGAGCCGAATAGCAAGTGGGTATTGGTGACCGTGAATGCAAGCCGCGGAAAAGGCGGCGGGGGTATATCCGCCGGACTTTGCAGCCTCTTCTGCTCCGGCATCGGCATCGGAAAAAAGAAGTACCCCAGGCGGTACATCATATGACCCTGTATCTCACGACGAGAATCCGGTTTCCCAGCTCCGATGAAACGCCAGTGGAGTGAAGACAGTGCTTGTTCAAGGGCCTGCGGATTTAAGACCCGCACAGCAAGCAGGGATTCTGTGCTTTTAGCGACGCCTTTGTCCGCATTAATGCCCGAAGCGTAAACGATCTGCGAGCCTAAATGGTCTATAAAATCTTTTTTTAATTCAAATCCCGGCTCACCCTCGGGACCGGGGGGAACTATAGGCGCATAAAGCAGCGATGCGTGCATCGGTGAAAACAGCGTCACAATATTAGACAGTTCCTGATAGGCTTTTTGAATATCAACGTTCAAAAAGCTTACCGAACTCATTGTCGACGGAACAAACCGAGGGGCCTGAAACGTCGCGTTCATCGGTTCAAGCATTTTCAAGATACCTTTCTTTTCTCCGTTGACCATCATCAGCACCCGACCGAACCATGAGAGCTTTTGTCGGCCCGCCATATCCACAAAACCGCAAACACATGCAGCGTTATCCAACCCCAGGTTCTCAATGATCATCCTGGTTTCGCCCGTTTCATCCTCTGCGGTTTGCGCCTGAATAATATGTTTCAAATTAACGTAAAACATAATATCGTGCTTCGGGCCCAGCGCTCCCAAGGCATTCGAATAGTTCGTATCCTCGGCTAATGTCGAACTGCCCGACCCGTCAAGATGAGCGATGCAAAAACGCAGCATTTCCGGGTCCTCCGAAACGACAAGAAAATCATCAATAAAGCAATAGCTTATCTGAGAAGAAAAACCGTAATCAAAACGCCCTTCATCCTTGATGACCGTTTTGATAGTGACATCTCGGTACTCCTGCTGTCTTTCACGCGCTCCTTTATCGACAGCGTCACGAACGATATCGGCGACGAGTTCCCCGGCCTTTTCTATACTGCTGCCGAACTGGATGAAAAAAAGGGCCTGCGGCTCCTTTTCTTTCTGTGCTTTTTCACTCCATATCAGCGCTAGGAACACTTTTCCCTCGGGCATAATTTCGCTGTCCATAACCGTCTGTAAAATCTTGCTATTGTCTTCTCTTGCCTTCTGACGCAGTTTTTCTTCGGCATCCTCAATAAACGCCTTCATCGACGGGTCGTTATAGAGCCTGTATATATTCGTCTTCTCAAAATTCGCCTTTGCTGCTCCAAAATTATTAATATTCACCAGCACCATAGTCTCCGCCGGAGCCAGCTTTCCCGTATCCGGAAGCGCACCGGCACAAACGGGAAAAAACAGTATCCCTATATAAAAACATAATAGATTTTTCAAAAACACTCTCATTGAATGACTCTCCTGTATTTAAGAGCAAAAATTTTAAAAGAAAGCTTGCCTCTAATCCTCCTTTTTTTCGCTGAGGAAATTGGGGTCCGAAAAATTTCGTCTCGGGTCCGGCTGCAGGTAGCGGTAGCCGGTGTTGGGATTATTTTTGTCAAAAGCAAAGGATTCGCGGTTATCAATAAAGTTTTTCACATAATTAATCGGTATCGCAAAACCAAGGCCCCCATAGAAAATATATCCCATATTGGTTACTCCAATGACTTCGCCGGCCATATTAAACAACGGCCCGCCGGAATTACCCGGATTGATATCGGCGTTGGTCTGCAGATAAATCAATCCCTCAAAGGCCCTGTTCGTCGTGCTGATAACCCCGTTCGTCACCGTTCGCTCCAGCCCCAGCGGATTGCCGATGGCGAAGACCTTCTGACCCACCTGAAGCTCGCTGACATCACCAAGATAAACATAGTTGGGTTTGATCTCTCCAAGGTCCTCCACCTTCAGCAGTGCCAGGTCGACAAAGGGATTGAACGCTTCGATTTTGACCTTCTTGAATTCCTTCTTTTCGAATCCGTCATCCGTCTTGATAAACATCGTTATCTCGATTTTGGTCTCTTTCTCAATGACATGGTAATTCGTAATCAAATGCCCGTCATCGTTGATGAAAAAGCCGCTTCCTGTTCCGGCCGGGCTGGTTACTTTCACCACCGCCTCGGAAAACCGCTCGACGGCCTTTTCCATCGTTGTCTCCTTCAAATCCGCCGTTCGATACAAATGACCCGTCGAAACTTCTGCTTCCTCAGCCAGAATTTCCGTAAGTTCCTCGGCTTCATCGGCCGGATAGGCGTATTCGTATTTCAGTACCCGCTCCTTGGGAATAATCAGCACGGTAATGCCCATATCCACATACAGCTTTTCTTCCTTGTCCGCCAGAATATCACCCGTTACGCTTTTGCCGTCCTTTAGAACAATCGTATCCGCCGCACAGAGAGCAGTAAAACATGCCAGCAGTGCTAAACAAAACCATTTATTCGTTAGGATCCCTTGCATCACGTTTCCCTTCTGCATAAATGAAAAGTGTCGACTTTTAGCAGATTCACATTGTAACCAATCTCCCCCCTAAAAGCAAATCCAAAACCCACAACTTAATTTACGTATAAATCCAGAAAAACGGAATTTTGTTGCAAAATAAGCTTACCTGTTTCAAAATATTACATCGCTATACAATCTTTTAATGAGTGTTTATCACTAATTATGCTGTTTACATTACATAAATACATATTCCGTGAACTGTTCAAGGTGTTCCTGCTGAGCACGGTTGCATTGACTCTTATCCTTAGCCTCGGCAGCGTTCTCAGACCCATTCAGGAATACGGTGTCGGCCCGAGGCAGGTCCTGCACCTGATGGGGTACTTCATCCCCGTCATCCTGACCTTTGTCCTGCCGATGTCCGCGCTCTTTGCCGCCTCACTGGTCTACGGACGGTTCGCCAGTGACAACGAACTCGATGCCTGCCGGGCCAGCGGCATCAGCCTGGCGAGACTCGTTTATCCCGGCCTGGCCCTGGCCGTTATAGTTGCTGCCGCCAATCTTGTCCTGAGCTTTCAGGTTATGCCCACCTTCGTTCAGCGCGCCGAGCAGGCCCTCAAGGCCGATGCCAGACAGATTCTTTTCAGAAACATCCACCGCCGGGGTTACTATGAATTGCCCGAGGGCAATTACCTGATATACGCCGACAATGTCGACCGGCAAAACAACATTCTCACCGGTATTATTGCGGCACGTCTCGATAAGGACAGAATCAAGGAAATTACCGTCGCCGAAATCGCTCAGGTCAGTTTTGTACAGAATATAAAAACAACTGAGGTCGTGATCAACGCCAGGAACACATACCAGATGTCACCGAGTGATCGAGGCGGCTTCCATCTGGGTTCATCTACTGTGGCTGCCCCCTTTCCGTCGCTGCTCGAAGACGAAATCAAGTTTAAAAAAATCAAACAGATCAGGCAGATTCAAAACGATCTAATGGAATTCTATCCGGTAGAAGAAAAGGCTCGTGACGCCTACGCTCAGTTCACCGCTGAGCTGCTGGCACAGGACATCGCCGAACACATTAACGAAAACCCGAATACATTCTACAGGCTCCGCGGGGACCCGAACGGAATCTCATTCATCGCCGGCGCCTGCAGTCTTCAGCCCGCTGACGACCAGGCCGAAAAAATATATCTCACCGACGGAGTAGCGGCCGTCGAGTTCGACCCAGTCACCGGCCAAGACTACCGAACGTATACCGCTTCGACGGCCACATTGAACATCGAGGGAGACAAGCTCGCTCCGACATTGACGATCGACATCTTTAATCCGGTCTGGAGAAAACCCGATGGGTCCGAAGGGCTCTCCGGACGGCGTATTATCCGCGGTCTGTTTTTACCTGACCATCTGGACTTAAAGGAAAAATTTAATTCGGACGATGTCCTGAACATCGTCAGTCCGGACAACATAAACTCAGCCCTAGCGAGTCGTCCGAGCCCGACACTGCGAAAACGGCTCGCGATACTTGACAGAGTCTTGAAAAAAACAAAGGCGGAAATCAAATCCGAAATGAATCTGCGGCTGGTATTCGGCATCGGGTGCATTCCCATGATTTTGATAGGCATCGGTCTCGGCATCATGCTCAGGGGCGGCCACGCCCTCACGGCCTTCGGCGTAAGCTGCATCCCCGCTGCCGTACTGGTTATCGGTCTGCTTTCAGGCAAAAACGTCACTACCAACCTTGGCGCTCAGGCGTTCTCCGGAATAGCCCTTATGTGGGGTGCTCTGCTGCTACTGACGGCACTGGTATTTTTCATCTATCGAAAATTGCTGAGATATTGATAAACATATAAATACAAGAGGTCCCGAACGGATTAAATAAAAAGCAATGAAAATACTCGATAAATATGTAATTAAGAATTTCCTTAGCGGCTACGTGATCGCATTCTGCGTGCTCATCGGCCTCCGGATTCTCATTGAGCTTTTTCTCAATCTCGACGAATTCACCGAAAACATCGACCTCGGTATTTTCCCGATCATAAAAAATATCTTCTCGTTTTATGCTTTAAGGGCAACGCTTTATTTCCGCGACTTCGCCGGTGTTATCACGGTCGTGGCAGCCGCATTTACATTCTTTAAAATGGTGCGCTCGGGCGAGCTCATCGCCATCACCGCCTCAGGGGTCAATCTCAAACGCGTCATGGCACCCGTTATTATCCTCGCGATTATCTTCACCGGATTGCTGGTCATCGACCAGGAACTTATTATTCCCTCCATTAGCGAAAAACTCGTCAGAGACGAGGATGACGTCTCCGGTCAGGAATCCTATAATGTCAACTTTATCCTCGATGGTAAAGGCTCTTTGTTTTTGTCTCAAAAGTTCGATGTCAAAACCGCCACCCTTCACAAGCCGAATATCATAATCCGGCAACAAACAGACAAGCCCGGCCTCTGGAGGGTGACCGGCTGGATTTTTGCCGATGCCGCCGTCTACAATGAGCAAACAAAGCAATGGCAGTTGTCTAACGGATATATAATCAAAAGCGATTCTATCAGCGGCGCAAAACCGATTGACGCATACACCAGTGACATTACTCCAGAGGGCATCCCCATAAGGCATAAGGCAAAATATAAAACCATGCTCAGCTTCAATCAGCTTTCTGAACTAGCCAGCGCCGCTAAAAGAACAAATATTAAAGACCTGCCTCAGCTTTACAGCCAGAAACACTTTAGAATCACAGACCCGTTAATTAATCTGGTGATGCTGATGATTTCCCTGCCTTTATTGATGTGCCGTGACCCAAAGACCATGAAATCTGCAATCACCATCAGTTTCGGTCTGACCATGGCCTGCTATATCACCACCTTCACGTGCAAAATGCTCGCCACCGAGTATATCTTCCAGCTTCGACCTGAAATCTGGGCGTGGATGCCCGTCTTTATTTTCCTTCCCGTCGCATTCATTGAATTTGACGCAATGAAAACCTGAAGGCCTTAACAAAGTAGGTGGACGGCAATCTCAAACTCCGAAGGAATACATTTTATAGATTGATAAAAATGAAAGGGTTACCTATTCTGCGTTTTTCGCTTTCAGTGCTTCACGAATTTCCTTATTTATCCTAACACTGCACCATTCCTGCCCGCACATCGTACAATAATCCGCCGACTGCAGCTCCTTGACCCCAATTTCCCTGCACGCCTCGATATGCATCCGCTCTGCCGTCTTCGGGTCAAGTGATTCACCCAGATGCCCGTCCCACTGCAAATTTCTGCGGGCGATACTTAACTTCCTGTCCCGTTCATCCGCCCCTTTTAATCCCCGCGCAACGTCCGCCGAATGAGCCGCTATCTTTGCTGCTATGACTCCCGCTCGCACATCGTCCGCCCCCGGCAGACCCAGATGCTCCCGCGGCGTCACGTAACATAGAAATGATGCCCCGTAAAACGCCGCCGCCGTACCGCCTATTGCCGAGGTAATATGGTCGTATCCCGGCGCGATGTCCGTTACAATCGGACCCAACACATAAAACGGGGCACCGTGACATATCTCGTTTTGAATTTCCATATTGTACTGTATCTGATCAAATGGAACGTGCCCGGGCCCCTCAACCATAACCTGGCATCCCGCCTCCTGCGCCCGCTGTGTCAATTCACCCATCGTCCGCAACTCAGCCATCTGCGCCTCATCTGTCGCGTCCGCAATCGCACCGGGCCGAAGACCATCGCCCAGCGAAAAACAAACATCATACTCGGCCATAATCCCGCACAACTCATCAAACATTTCATACAGCGGATTTTGCCTGTTGTGATAAAGCATCCACTTGGCCAGCAGCGCACCGCCGCGGCTGACAATTCCCCCGACCCGATTCTTTACCAGCGGCAAATGCTCCCGAAGAACACCCGCGTGAACTGTAAAAAAGTCCACCCCCTGCCCGGCCTGCTTTTCTATAACCTCAAGGATGATGTCACTGTCAATCTCCTCGACGTCTCGCCCTTCAATAACCTGATAAATCGGAACTGTCCCGAACGGGACCGGGCATTGTTCAAGCAACTGCTCGCGCGTCTTGTCGAGGTCACTGCCGGTGCTCAAATCCATTATCGTATCCGCACCCGCCTCCAGCGCTGATTCCATCTTCTCAATTTCCTGTGCGATACTGCTGCGCACACTGCTTGTGCCGATATTCGCATTCACCTTCGTCGTCAGCATCCGCCCGATGCCGATCGGCTTCAGATTGGATTCAAGATGCAGCCTGTTCGCCGGTATGACAACCCGACCCGACGCAATCTCATCGCGAAGCATCTCTGCACCGACACCCTCAACCTCACAAACGCCTCGCATTTGCTTTGTTATTTGTCCCGATTTAGCTGCCTGTATTTGTGTTGTCATAATCAATACCTAAAATAAAAAAATCGCTTCACAAGGAAGCGATTATAAACAAAATCCAATTTTTTACCGCTTCCCTACGCAGGTATAACCGCCGCTTCGGCAATTGCCTGTTCAGGTTCAAAGGGTCTTGCATCTCAGGCCCGCTTTTCGCGAACCACCCCTAGCATATATCCATTATACACAATCCCCCGGCATAGTCAAACATTTTCGAAAGAACAATACATCATTAAAACGGCTTTTTTAATCCTTTCGTCAACACCTCACACCCCCTCTTTGTTACCAGTATATCATCTTCTATCCGCACACCCAGGTTGCCCGGGATGTAAACTCCCGGCTCAATCGTTATCACCTGACCTTCCCTTAACTTGCCCTTGCTTTTGTCCTTAACATAGGGCTCTTCGTGTATCTCCATCCCCAGGCCGTGACCGGTTCCGTGCCCGTACACCGGTAAATCATAACCCGCGATAACTTCACGTGCCGCCGAATCAACATCCAGCTTCGAGACTCCGTCCCTTACTTCCTTTATCGCCGCCGCCTGTGCCTCTTTGACGGCCTCATAAACGCTTTTATAAAATGCGCTCGGCTTACCCCTTATAAAACACCTTGTGATATCACAACAGTAACTGTTAAACTTGACACCGAAATCAATCAGCATCGTATCATTTTTCTTAAGCTTCCTTGGGCCGGGCTGATGATGCGGCCGTGAGGCGTTCGCCCCGAACGCAACTATCGTATCAAAACTAATCACCGCCCCCAGTTTGCGAATCTCGAAATCAATCCGTCCCGCCAGCTCATTCTCGCTAATTCCCGCCCTTGCAAACTTCAGCGATATCTTCAGTGCCTTCATCGCCGTCCGCCCGGCCGTCCTGATGGCTCTCGCTTCATCAGCATTCTTATACTCGCGCACTGTCTCGATTATCCCGCCGACAGCTTTGACCTTGCCTTTAACGTGTTTGTCAAGTGACTCTAAAACCGAAACCGAACTTGATTTTTCAATATACACTGTGTGAACGGACTTGAATCGTTTCACAAGTTTAGCCGCCGCTTCCGCCATCGGCTCGGCCCGCTCGATTATCTTACAGCCTGCACATTCCTTCTGCGCCTGCTCCGTATAACGACTGTCGGTTATTAGATACACACCGCCGCGACTGATGACTGCCCAACTGTCGTCACCCAAAAAACCCGTACAATAACTGACGTTCGCTTTATGTGTTACTATCAGGCACTTAATCCTCTTTTTACTCATTCTCCCGCGAATTTCCCTGACCCGACCCTTAACGATTTCCTTGTTCATATCTGCTTCCTCAAAAAAATCAAGCAACCCTCAATTTTAATCGTTTTTCCAAAAATCACAAAACAATCTTTCCTAACAAAAAAGTACTCTCCTTGCCTCAATCCATTTCACCTCACTTTTTTAAACCTTGTAATATCACTGCTTTATCGCTACAATACCCTACTCTAAAAAATATCTCAAAAAGACCGAATATGATACTGCCTATAAGAACAAACATACGACCCTGGCGAACCCCATATGCAAACTATGCGCTGATCACCATCAATGCGGTTATCTTTGTACTTTCATATTCACCGCAATATAACGCCTCCGGCCAACTTATCAGTGTTTTAAGACCCTGGGCTGACAATTATTTTAAATTGAAGCCCCTCGAACCGCATCTCTGGCAGTTCATCACCTATGCCTTCCTTCACGGCGGCTTCCTCCATATTATCTTTAATATGTATTTCCTCTATCTGTTCGGCAATAACGTCAACGACAAGCTCGGTCACGTCAGTTATGTCTTCTTCTATCTGGCCGGTGCCATCCTCAGTGCCGCCGGTCATATCGCTTTTACCAAATGGTTTGATCCCAACTCGTTTGGGATTCCGCTCATAGGAGCCAGCGGTGCCGTTGCTGCTGTCACCGGTGCTTATCTCGTGCTTTATCCCCAGACCCTCATCACCATCATCTACTGGTTCTTCTTCATCGGCACCATCGAGCTGCCCGCGCTCTATTTCATCGCCTTAAAAATGATTTTAATCGACAACATCATCACCGCTGATCGTTCTTCCAACGTCGCCTACCACGCCCATCTGGCCGGATACGCCTTCGGCATCTTCTCTATCCTGCTGCTGCTCTCGACCGGAATTATTTCAGGTACCGGCCTCGACCTCTGGGCAATGGTAAAGCAGTGGAACAGGCGAAGACGCTACCGTGACGTCGTTGCCGGCGGCTATAATCCTTACGCCGGTACAGGCTCAAAAAAAGTGCGCTCAAAACAAGTCGAAAAATCCTCCCTCAGCGAAGAACAAGAAGAAAAAAACAAACAGCTCAGAACGGAAATCGCCGACCGAATCGCCCAGCGGAACCTCCCCGCCGCCGCTCAGGCATACCTCGACTTAATTGATATCGACTACAACCAGATTATACCCAGGCAATACCTGCTCGACGTCGCGAACCAGCTCGCCAGCGAAGCCCGTTACACCGCCGCCGCCAATGCATACGAGCAATTCCTCACACATTACAAAAACTACGAACACGCCGAGCAGGTCCAACTCATGCTCGGCATCATCTACGCCAGATACCTCCACAACCAGGAAAAGGCTATAAAAAACCTTGAAGAGGCAAAAAAGAAACTCGTCAGCCCCGAACAAATCCGAATGGCCGACGAAGAACTCAAAAAACTTCAAAATTAGCACCTATTTCGCCCACAAAACGTCATTCGGAAGATATGCGTTCTTTATCTGCAAATCATACATTAACCGATAAAACAGTTGACATTCTCGCAGACTCTTGATATTTTAAAATTAAATGGATGTGATCTTACAGGTTTTCATGAAAACCGAAATTACGGAGATAGAAAAATGAAGGCTCAATTCACCTCATCAATTCTTGTAATCATTTTATTATTAACCGCCGCATCATTCGCTCAGCAACCCAACGTCCGTTCGTTCCCCTATATGGCCGAAATCACCGGGGATGATGTCTATATCCGCTCCGGGCCGGGAACAAACTACTACGACTGCGGAAAATTCAACAAAGGCGACGTGGTAAAAGTGGTTGACGTTCAGCATGGCTGGTCACGAATAGCACCGCCTGCGGGAAGTTTCTCCTGGATTTCCAAACAGTACGTTGACGTCGACCCCAATACCCCGCAAATCGGCACGGTAACCGGCGACGCGGTCCGGGTCTACGCAGGTTCTGACCATGTAAAACCTTTGTATTCAACCACCCTACAGGGAAAGTTAAACCGCCAGGAAAAGGTTAAACTTCTTGGGGAAGAAAAGGGCGGCTATCTGAAAATCGCACCGCCCCCGTTTGCTTACTTGTGGGTAAGCTCCCAATACACAAAGCCCGTTGACCAGACTATTCCGGCAAAACCTCCTCAGCCGAAAAAGATATCCGCTCCTGTTATGCCGTCACCTAAGGAACCACCCGTCATCACAGAACCTCCGGCCCCGAAAGAATCCACGATGCCCATGACTGACAGGCTTGCGTATTATAAAACACTCGAACAGCAGCTAAAAGCTGAAAAACAAAAACCGCTGCAACAGCAAAATTACGACAAAATCAAAGCAGGCCTGAAACGCCTCGCCGATGGTAAAGCAGAAGACAAGGCCGCACGCTACGCTGAATATGCCCTTGAAAACATCAAACGCTGTGAACTGGCACAGGAGATAAACCAACGAATCAAACAACAGAATCAGCAGCTTGATAAGATAATGCGGCGAATCGAAAATGCAAAAGACAACAAACTCAATGACTTTCCTGACCTCGGCCGATACGACGCCATCGGCAACCTTATGATTTCAGCGGAATACAGCGCCGAAAAGCATCACCGTCACTATCGGCTCGTTGATGATACGGGCAAAACCATCTGCTACGCCCTGCCCATAGGTCCGGCTGCAAACCTCGATCTGACCGGTATGCTCGGCCGAAAAGTAGGTGTCGTTGGAAAAATTATGCCCCATCCCCAGTCCGCAGGCGCAATCATTGAATTTACAACAATAAATGTAATTAACTAAGCAAGAAAAAGCCAAACTGAATATATATTTCCGGCTATAAACCAAATTTACCTTGGGCTTTGGGATTTACTCAATCTAAGTTTTAAAGTATGTTTATCTATATCCAGTCCCTCTACCCTCACCCAACGGTTTTTTACCTGAAAAACAGGGTCAAAACCGGCATTTTCAAAGATAGAACCCGCTATTTTGCTACGCCAGTCCCACGGTTCAATATACTTCGGTTTATGCTCCTGATACGCTTTTTTCGCCAAAAAAGCCGCTAACGGCGTAATATTCACCGCCCCCACTTTCACCAAACTCAAATTCAAATTCAACAGCCCGTTTTCATCCAGTTTGGGTTCGGCCTCTATCGTTACCACCAGCTCCACATCAAGTCCAAACTGCAAAACCGTGCACATCAAACCTATCTTACCGGCGTTTAAACTGGCTTTTGGCGTATAAAAAACGAATCCTTCGGAATACTTGGGCCATTCCGACTGTGCAATAAGCTCATTTATATCCTTTTCGCTAATAGTCATCTCGAAAGGTTCCTGCTGCTGGATTCCGTTGTAAAACTCCGGCAGTAAACGATTTGTAATATCCTGACTAAGCTGCTTACCGCCGCCCAGAGTTGCGGCTTGATCAGATGGGACATAGCCGGCAGGTTTATATAACAAGAGAATGATGATAACTATTGACAATGTAATACTTATTGCCGGCCATATAAGCCTTTTGATAATCTTCCGGGTGCGGGATTTCTTCTTCCGCTCCGGTTTTAATTTTTCCTGTTCTTTCAAAACTGCACCTATAAGTAGAATTCTGTCTTGCTCAAGGTTGACTATGAGATTATAGTGATTTCGGTTCGCAGCTAAAGCTTTTTTTCATGTTTAAGAAAGGACAATGAAACAATGCCGACCCATTTTAGCGATCGTCTTTGTGAGGCCGTAAGGGAAAAAGCCACTCCCTTAATTATTGGTCTTGATCCTGTATACGAAAGAATCAAGCCCGTTATTAATGCTGAAAATGACATAACTGCTTTATCAGCGGAAGCTAACGCTGTTTATAAATTCGGGTCGCAGATTATAAACATCGCCGCGCCGCTGGTACCCGCGATCAAGATTAATATCGCGTTCTTTGAAAAGTACTTATGGAAGGGCATTGAGGCTTATTACAACCTCATCGCCGAAGCCAAGGAGTTGGGGCTAATGGTCATCGGTGACATAAAACGCGGTGATATCGGGCATTCGGCGGCGGCGTATGCGGCTGCGCATCTTGCGGATATACAACGGGATGAGCTAGAGGAGGTTGTAAGCTGTGATGCGGTTACGGTCAACGGCTATACGGGGCTGGACGGCATACAACCTTTTGCGCAGCAGGCACTTAGCGGCGGAAAGGGCATCTTCGTACTGGTGCGGACGAGCAACCCAAGCGCTGCTGAAATACAGGATTTCAGTGATAAAGACGGGCAAAAAATGTATGAAAAAGTGGCTGAGATTGTTAATAACATAGCTGAAAATAGTGAATATGTTGGAAAAAATGGTTACAGTTGTGTAGGAATGGTGGTAGGCGGAACAAGCCCGGATACAACATCTGCACTGCGCCAGAAATATGACAAGATATGGTTTCTTGTTCCCGGCTTCGGCGCACAGGGGGCAGGGGCAGTGGATTGTATCAGGTTCTGCAAGCCCGACGGGACAAGGGCACTGATTAACGCCTCGCGGTCAATAATTTACGCCTTTGAAAGGGAGGAATACAAGAAACAGTTCGGGGATGACTGGAAGCGGTGCGTCGAGCAGGCCGTGATAGATGCAAAAATGTTACTTTCGAATGCTATGCAAGATAAGCTCTGAAAAATATGTATTTTAGTTGTCCTCGACATTGCTCTTGATGTTTGCAGCAGCTTCAATTATGATGCTTTTCAATATTCATAAAGGCGTTAGTTGTGATTAAGCTGATAGACGAAAAACACAATAATCTTATAAAGCTTTGCAAAAAGTATAAGGTACGACGTTTAGAGTTGTTCGGTTCTGCTTTGTCCGATGATAAATTCGACACAGGACAGAGCGACCTTGATTTCCTCATCGAGTTCAAAAAACTACAGCCCGGAGAATACGCTGATACCTATTTTGGTCTACTGGAAGCCCTTGAGGAGTTATTCGAAAGAAATATAGACCTGGTAATGACCGGCGCTATCAAGAACCGTTATTTTATGGAATGCATAAACAAAAATCGGGAAGTTGTATATGCAGCTTGAGTCCAAGAAGCTTCTGGAAGATATTCGACAGGCCTGTGAACAAATATTAGAGTTCACAAAAGGAAAGGAATTCGACGATTATCACAATGACAACCTTCTGCGGAGTGGTGTAGAAAGGCAATTTGAGGTTATTGGGGAAGCACTCAATCGTTTAGATAAATCAGAGTCTCAGATAACGAAGCAAATCAGTTATACCAAACGAATTATATCATTTCGGAACATACTGATTCACGGCTACGATGTTGTAGAGGACACTATCGTCTGGGATGTTATTACACAAGATTTGCTGGTATTATATAAACAGGTCAAAAATCTTCTTGGCGTAAGCGACTAATAAACCACAACTAATAAATGAGACACAGCATTTCAATCAATTAATCGTTTTCCAATAAATATGGATAAAGAGTTTTTTAAAGATAAAAAAGTGCTTATTATGGGACTAGGGCGGTTCGGCGGGGGCGTGGACGCCGCTCTGTTCGCCGACGGATGCGGTGCAAAAGTAACGATAACGGATATGCTGCCGGATAACAAGCTGAAAGAATCAATCGAACAGTTGCAAGGACTTGGTGAGTTTGAATATCATCTGGGTTTTCACCTCCAAGAGGACTTTAATAATACTGATATTGTCATCGTCAACCCTGCGGTGAATCCTGATAATGAATATTTAGAGATTGCGCGGCAGCATAAAAAGGTTATCACATCGCAGGTTGAGATTTTCTTCGAGTTGTGTCCGGCCAGGATCATCGGCATCACGGGCGCCAATGGAAAAAGCACGACAGCAGCATTAACAGCCCATCTTTTGAAAGCAGGCATCGACCAGGAGGGGATTGATTACAAGAACGTTTGGCTGAGCGGCAATATAGGCAACGAGCCTATGCTGACCTTGCTGGAGCATATCAGTACTGATGATTTGGTCGTACTGGAGTTGTCGAGTTTTCAGCTTGAGCAGTTGGCGTGGATTGAGAAGGCGCCATTTTTAGCATTGATAACGAACCTTACGCCGAACCATCTCGACCGACACGGCACGTTCGAGAACTACTGTGCTGCCAAGAAGAATATCTTTAAATATCAAAGACTCGATGAAGAAAATCCGGCGGTATCTGTTTTTAATGCTGAGGATGAGATAACAGCGGAATGGTTTGAGAAATACAATAAGCAACGGGGGAGGTTATGCATTAAGTATTCCACCGGTGATATCAGTGATGAGATTGCGGGTGCCTTTATGCTGCCGGGCAGGGCGAACCGTTCGAACCTGGCGGCGGCTTTGGCTGTGTCGGATTACTTCGGTGTTGATATTAATGCTGCAAAAAGCACCCTACCGGAATTTAAGGCTTTGGCGCATAGACTGGAGCTGGTTGCTGAGATAAACGGCGTTAAATGGTATAACGATTCGATATCGACCACGCCGGTCAGTTCAATCGCAGCGCTGGATTCGTTTGAAGAACCGAAAATACTCATCGCAGGGGGGTATGATAAGGGCCTTGCCTTCGATGAATTAGGAAAGGTAATCGCACAAAAAGCAAAAGCGGCGATACTGATAGGCGATACATCACGAAAAATATCAGATGCAATAAAATCAGCCACAGAGGACACAGAGAACTCAGAGAAATTAATAAAAGTTGAAATTGTTGATTCGTTGGAAGAGGCTGTTGAGCTTGCCAATAAAATAGCAGTTGCCGGTGATGTGGTTTTGCTTAGTCCGGCCTGTGCCAGTTATGATATGTTCGATAACTTTCAACACCGCGGCCGCGAGTTCATCAAATTAGTCCACAAGCTTGAGAAATAAAAAAGGCCATTAGGTATTTCCGGCCTTTTAGGGTGTGTTTATATTTTTAATATCCGCCATCTATGAAATAACGGTTAGTCTCTGTTTCTTTTTTCAGTGCAAGGCTATGCTTTCTAATTTGGCCGTTTCTTAGCTTGATCTCATAGGGAACAAACCATGTCCTTGTGGAAAATCCGGATTGAAAAGGTTCTCCTATCGAAATAATTTCCAGCCCGCCAAACATCTTTTGAACCTCTTTATCCGCAAAGATCGGTTCGAATTTCACTGCTTCTTCCCAGTCTTCGTCCGCACAAGCTAGGAAGAAAGCTTTTGCTGTTTCCCTTGGTCCCATTTGCTCGTATTTTTCGTTATCAGGCAGAATTTCAACATCATCTAACCATATGACATCGTCCGGAATCTCAGCTACAAATAAGCTCTCTTCGAGCTCAATGTTGTATTCGATGTCACTTATCTGGAAAACCAGGACATCACTGTCTTCAGTATGGACATAAATACTGAAGGCTTCCAACAGTTTAGTATCACCATCAAAGGTATAAACAGTCTTAGTATCCGCTGTAAAAAGAAACTTATTCTTCAGATAATCATTTTCGAAACCTCCAACAGCTTTCTTTTCGATGTCGATAATGATTTTATCCCTTCCTTCAACTGTTTCATGCCACATACAAACATCTGAATCGGTTTTCTCTTGCGCTTGTTTTAATGCATTTCCAATTAGCCCATCAACATTTAATAGCTGACCGCACCAGTAAAGGTCATAGCATTGAAAATCGGGACACCCTCCGCTATCTGCAAACTTGTTATGTATCAAAAGTGTCGCCATTTCACCATCCATTACAACCACCCTCAACGGTTTCTCAATGCGCCATTTAATACCGCCATACTCATCAGATGTTTTCCACATCTGCATCGGAACAAAATCGTTCTCCAGGTTAATATAAGCAAAATTATCGTGGGATTTTGTACGCATCAAAGCGGTTATATGAACGGAGTATATGTTGGATACTGCTTTTACCGCTTCAGCAAGAACCTCCGCTGCCGATGCGGTTGGAATTGAAGCATTCCACAAATTTACACTTATAAGCACAGCTATAATTATCGCCGCGGCGAGTTTTGTTATTTTACTTTTCATGATTATTCTCCACATATTCGGCGGTGGCTCAGCCGCTTTTTTTGTTTCTGATTTTTCAAATGTCTGAAAAGCATCATCGATGATCTTGTCGTCTACTTGAGAACTGACTGTGACACTTGATTCAACGAATAGTTTTTTTATTTTTTCTTCTGGTTTCATTTTTTTACCTCTTTATCCAGTATAGAACGCAGACTGGAAATTCCATACCGATATCGTCCTTTCACTGTATTGACAGAGATACCCAGGAACTGTGCAATTATTCTGAATCTCATTTGCCCGTGGATACGTAATGCAATCACTTCCCTTTGCTCAAAGGGCAATTCAGCTAATGCCAAACTTAACTGTTGCAGCTGCTCATTTAATATAATTCTCCGGCTTGGCTCATCTACCTCTGAAGTTGCTGAGCAATTTTTTTCTAACGATACAGGCTGCTTCTGCTGTTTCCTCATTAGGTCTCGAATGCGGTTTGCAACGCATGTTGCCAAGAAGGCTTTCAGGTTAACAACCGTCTCAAGCTTGCCAGCCTTCTCAGCGAAGGTAATGAAAGTATCATGAACAGCATCTTCTGCCAAATTAACGTCATGAGAAAGAGCAACAGCCAGAATAAATAAATAGTCCCTGTATTTTTCATATATCTGGCGAAGAGCATCCCTGCTACCCTGTTTGAATTTATACACAAGCAGTTTATCTTTCATTAATCTGACCTTGCATAACGAACATTCGTCACTTGTATAACGATTAGACCTACCATTTGGGTATAAAGAAAATAAATGTTATTGAAAGTTTAATAGTATTTAGGCCAAAAAGACATGAAAAAGGCCGGGGGTTTTAAACCCTGCCTGTGCCAGCTATGATATGTTCGACAATTTCCAGCACCGCGGCCGCGAGTTCATCAAATTAGTCAACCAGCTTCAAAAATAAAAAAAGCCGGGGGTGTATTCCCGGCCTATGTCTTTATACGTTCAAGTATTATAGACAATAAGTCATCGTTAGTTTGTCAAGATAAAGCAGTTGATTTCCACGATGTAAGTATCTTCTCTGTCAGCAGGTTTTATCGAAGGAGAAAATCTAATATTTCGATATTTGCCATCCGGCCAATTATTTGGCCCGCCTTTTTTAGAACCAACTCCACAGTTCTTGGCTTCACCTACTTTCAATTGTATATCACTATTTGTAGAGCTGCTGAAACCTTCTTCAGTGATGAACGTTACATCCAATGCAAGTACCGGTTCGTCATCCGTATCGGGAGAAATTTCATGAAGACGGACAATTGCAGTCTTTAGACCGGGGGTGTCGGCTATATCAATGCTAACTTCTTCGCCATCTAACACAACTTCTGCCCTGCCGCTAGGTAAACTAACCACGGGAGGTTCGAAAAATTCGGAGGGTTTTTCAGGTACTTCATAATCAAATATCATGAAGTCGTATTCTCCGTCTTTATGGTAAATCTTCACCTGGATGGGAAGAAGGGAGTTTTTACCTACCGTTACATATACGCTATCTATATAATCACTTTCATCAACAGGGGGTTCTAATTCATATATCAAAAAGTCACTGCCTACGCTCGAGGGGACCTGTTGACTTTGATTCATCTGGTCGTTTTCATCAGATAGAAAGCCAAGCGTAAAGACCTGCCAAAAAGTCTGTCCTTTAGCAAAGTAGGACGGCTCCTTAGCAATTCGTCTGTTGAGGTTGTCAAATGATTGTAAGCTTTGTCCGTCGTCGTAAGACATTCCTCCCTTACTGCCACGTATAACCATCTTACCATTAGAATACCAGGCCTCAAAATGACTTTTAAGGTTATTGTCCCTGCATTTTAAATAATAGATATGGGCGTAATCAACTTGATTAACACGGTTGGTCACTTCCGCCCAGGCAGTATTGGCCATATCCGGGCCACCTATAAGCTTTAACCCAAATGACACTGCAATAATTATCACCGCGGCGGCGATGAGTTTAGTAATTTTACTTTTCATGATTATTCTCCAGACACTCGGCCGGGCCGAGTGAGTGCTTTTAGTTTCATCCAGCGCTTTTAAGATGCTGCTTAGCATTCTGTTGTGCGCTTCGGCGCTGGGTTTGTAACGTAGGTTCTTAATCAACTCTTTTATTTTGTCTGCGGGTTTCATGATTGGACCTCACTATTTAAAATTGACCGCAGTTTATCCAGGCCGTACCGGTAACGGCTCTGGGCTGTCTTTATGGAAACGTTCTGCACTTCGGCAATTGCCTTAAACTTCATATCACCCTGCAGGTGCAAAACAACAGCTTCTCGCTGCTCATATTTAACCTGCTGTAAGGCCGACCCTACCAATCGCATCTGCTCGTTGTTTATAACCAGTTGAATCGGATTGTTGTCATTTCTTTGAACCTTTTTTTTATTCTCTTGAACTGTTATAAGGCGGTTTCTTTTTCTCAGTAAATCTTTAGCCCTGTTGGCGGTGCAGACGGCCAGGTATGTCTTCAGGCTTTTCTTAAGACGAAACTTATCTATCGATTGAACGAACTTGATAAACACATCCTGAACAACATCTTCAGCAGCGGCAGTGTCATGCAGCAGATTGACCGCCAGCGTCAGCAGGTAAATTTCGTATTTGTTGTAAATTCGATGAAACGCTTCTTTATTGCCAGCCTTGAACTTCCATACGAGCATTTTATCTTCGAGCATGAATCCGTCACCAAATAACAATCGATTGTCATTACTATAACGAAATTGGATGCCTTTTTACTCTAAATAAAATAAGAATTCTTATGGAAGGGGTTTTTTCAAGGGGTGGTTATAGGAACATAACAGGTGAATGCGGAAAATTCGGAATTTTTGCGGTAATTTCGCAGACGCTATTTCAAGGGCAAAATCAGGGTGATAGCTTCTAACGGACGTTATATCTCAATTTCCAGGATTATCACAGATTAAGCATACCTTCTTTTGTTCCGATTTTATGAGAGCACAATGTTCTTTTAGGAACTGAAAAATGGAATCGAATAGTGAAAGAAGAACAGAACGCAGGCTGCGATACCACTGGCCGATATGGTATGCCGAGGATTTCAACGATGTGCTTTTTCAGGGACAATTAGTCGATATCAGCAGTTCCGGCGCGGCGTTTACGTGCGGGGCGGACGATAGCTGTCCTTTTGAGGGTCAGCAGATAACGGCCCGTTTCAGCATACCCTGCTTCGGTCCTGATAAAAGCTTCGATATGTCCAGCTACACACGCACGGCAAGCGTCTGCCGGATTGATACGATGAACAGCTTCATCCGGCGGGTGGCCCTGCATTTTGCCGAACCGCTGCCGTTTCGGCCGGGAGAGCAGGAACGCAACGAAGCCGACCAGCAGCAGAAGCTTCGCGCGGTAACGATATAATACAATAAGCAGCCGTTATGACCGTTACAGGTTGAGGGGGGGACGGCTGCTTTTTTACATTTCTTTTTCAGCATCCGCTTCGTTTTTTGCTTTTCGTTTGCCGTATTGATTTTACAATAGGTATATGCTTGATAAGGGATACGTGCAGATATATACCGGAGACGGCAAGGGCAAAACGACCGCGGCGTTCGGACAGGCGCTGCGGGCCGCGGGTCAGGGCAACAAAGTTTTGATTTATCAGTTCCTAAAGCCATCCTCTCTGGATATCGGCGAGCGGTTTGCAATCAAGCTCGGGGCCGTTCGAATGCGTGTCGAGGCGCTGGATGTCGAATGGGATATGAAGACCTCTCTCGATGACCCGAAAAAGCGTGCCGAAGCCGAGACGGCTATCGCCGATGTGCTTTCGAGAATAGCAGAAACGGCCCAGAAGCGGTTTTACGATGTGATTATCCTCGATGAGATTGTATTTTGTGTTTCAAAAGGCCTGGCAAATCTTGAAGATATAAAAAATATTATCGAGAGCAAAGATCAGCGGGTGGAAATCATCATGACCGGACGCGGGGCGACGCAGGAAATGATGGACCTAGCCGACCTGGTAACCGAAATGAAGAAAATCAAGCACCCCTTTGATAAGGGAATCGATGCAAGACAAGGAATTGAATATTAAGGGTACCTCGAAAACACTATTTTTAGTGGTGCTCTAAAATTTTAACTATACTAAATTTGAAACTTCAGTGTGATTCGTTTATCATTGATTTTTGATATTTTTCAGGAGTCAGTAACGTGTCACAAAACGCAGCCGTGATTATTTGTGCAGCGGGAGCGAGCAGCCGGTTCGGCGGCAAACGAAAGAAGCCTTTTGTCGACGTCGGAGGCCGGGCTGTTTTCTTACGGAGTGTAGAAATCTTTTCCGACCGGGATGATGTCAAACAGATTCTGCTTGGAATTTGTCCGGAGGACGAGGAGCTTGTCAGTGTAAAGTGGGGGGCAAATCTTCAGTTCTTTAATGTGAAAACCTTTCACGGGGGCGAAGAACGATTTGATACTGTCACCAAAGGACTCGAGCTTGTCAAGAATGATATTGATATCGTGGCCGTGCATGACGCGGTTCGGTGCTGTCTGGTAAAACAATGGATTGACGACTGCTTTGCACAAGCCGCCAAGAGCGGTGCAGCAATTCTTGCATCTGCTATAACGGCGACCGTAAAAGAGGTAAAAGACAAGGTAATAAAAAAAACTGTTGATAGAACAGCCTTGTGGGAGGCCCAGACCCCGCAGGTATTTAAAACAGAGCTGCTGAGGCAGGCTTATGAAAACTTAAAAAACCTGGACAAGAGCACCCTCAGCGATGACGCTCAACTGGTTGAGGCCCTCGGCCACGAGGTCTCTATCGTTCAGACCGATGCTTCGAATATTAAGATAACCAAGAAAAGCGACATTGCTATTGCCGAAGCGATTATCAAGTCAAGACCGAAACCGAAGAAAGAAGGCTACCTCGGGCCGTATGGGGAAGCCCAGTGGTGACAATCAATCTAAAAGGAGGAGACGACCATTAATTTTCAGGCAATACTTTTCGATTTAGACGGGACATTACTGGATACACTGAAGGACCTGGCCGACGCGATGAATATCGCCTTGGAGCGATTGGGTTTTCCGACGCATCCTGTCGAAGCATATAAAATTTTCGTTGGTGACGGCATACGATGTGAAGCCGAACGGTCGCTGCCGGAAGGACACCGGGATAAAGAAACAATGGAAAAATGTGTTGCGATTGCCAGAGAAGAATACCACCGATGCTGGGCCGACAATACAATGCCTTATCCGGGGATTTCTGAGCTTCTGGATGAGGTTCAAAAGCGCAACATTCCTATGACGATTCTTTCCAACAAACCTGACGACTTTGTCCAGGTGATGGTTGAAAAACTTCTTGGAAAATGGGAATTTGCAGCGGTTGCCGGTGTTAAAGATGATTCCCGGCGCAAGCCGGACCCGGCCGCGGCTCTACAAATCGCTTCCAAACTTACCGTACCGGCTAAAGATTTTCTATATCTGGGGGATACAAATACGGATATGCAGACCGCCACAGCAGCAGGAATGTACGCTGTCGGGGCTTTATGGGGGTTTCGAAAAGAAGAAGAGCTTATTTCCAACGGCGCACAGAAAATAGTAAGGCATCCTCAGGAGATTTTAGAGTTTTTTTAAAATAAACCTTGACTTTATTTTTTGCTTCCCTTAGAATAATGACGCTTAAGGAGAAGGTGATGGTGCGTTTCCCCGTTGTCTTCCATCAAGAAATCCTTTTAAACGAGGAGATAAAAAATGAGGACGTTAAAAGGAAGAATAGCTTTATTCCTGGTTTTGCACATTTATTTGTTCAATCTTTTTGCCCTGGCCGATTCCTACGATACCAAACCAACCGCTAAACCGTACACGTTTTCGGCGCATCCTGCAAGAGAGGTCACGCGTGCGTATGCAGAAGTTGAGGTTATTCCGGATGAGAATTTCAGCCTTGAAGATGCACTTGCCTTGGAGACCGCGCCCGGCGGCGAAGCAGAAATCCTTGATGATGGAAGGCGTGTAAAACTACAGATTGCTTCAGAGCAGGTCGAAGCTCTGGCTGAGCGGGGCGTGCAGATGGCGGTGCGGCGGAACTTCATACTGGCCGAGAAATACGCGTCGGATGATTGTGCTTCAGGGAATGAAATAGCTCCAATGGCAACCTGTACCGGCGATTATCGCACCGGCAGCAATTACACAGATGTTTGGATACCCGACAATTATTGCTATCTCAGTACTTACAGCGACATTATCATCTCGGGAGCGCCCGGAGGAGCTGTAGCAACGTGTATAGATGTTTCTTATTCGTTGAACCATTCATGGTGCTATGATTTAGTAATTCTTGTATCAGATTATAGTGTCGATTACCTTTATGAACTTCAAAATGGTGAAAGTGTATGTGGTAAACTTGTTACCGGAATAACCGGCTGGGGCTCGGAGCCGGTAAATCAGACGTGGACATTGTGGGCTGCCGATTGTGCTTCCGGAGACATTGGTTACATCGACTACTGGTGGATAAAAGTATACTATCAGTCGTCGGGCGGGTACTGCGGCGCTGAGGGCGGATGCAACGACGATATCGATGGGATGCTGAATATCGACAGTGTTATTGTAGGTGACATCAGTAACACGGGTACGGGCTGCCAGGGAGGATATTCGGATTATACATATTTATCTACGGAAATGACCATCGGTCAAGATTATCCGATAACGGTAACCAACAGTAATCCCTTTACGGACTTTGGTACCACCAAATGCGGCGTATGGGTAGACTGGAACCAAGATTTAGATTTCGATGATACAGGTGAGGACTTTACGTTAACCGGTAACGCGGAGACGACGACTTTCACCGGCACGATAACGGTACCGGGCGGTGCGAGTTTAGGGGATACAACCATGCGGGTTCGTATGATGTGGACCGAGACCGGGGAAACGCCGCAGCCTTGCGGTACCAGATCATACGGTGAGGTTGAGGATTATACTGTCACGGTGGTACCGGCAGGGGTTACGATTTCAGGCCATATTGAAACGGGCGGTTCTTCAGGTATCGAGGGCGTACTGGTTTCCGCCAGCACCGGAGAGACAGATACAACAAGCGCGAGCGGATATTATGAGCTCGAACTCGACTATGACTGGAGTGGTAGCATCACGCCTACCAAAACAGGCTGGACATTCAGCCCTACCGAGAGAAATTACAGCAACGTAACTTCGGATATCACCAATGCGGACTTTACCGGTACACCTCTTCCAGCCCCTGTCGTCAGCGGGTACATAAAAACCGAGGGAGATGACGGCATTGAAGGCGTAGAGGTTACTGGTACCAACGGCATGGGCTCCACCTTTACCGATGGCGACGGTTATTACGAGCTGACAGCACCGGGAAATCCCTGGTCGGGGACCATTACGCCTATAAAACAGCACTGGGGCTTTATACCTGCTTACATCGATTATGTGAATCTTGGTTCTGACGCGACGAATCAAAACTATACCGGCACCTACACGGCCGACCCGACACCAACGATATCCGGCTATGTCAAAACAGCCGATGGCTACGGTATCGGAAATGTTGAGGTCTGGGCCGACGACCTTGCAGGCCGTTCTATACTGACCGATGCTAACGGTTACTATGAGATGATGATACCATCGTTTCCTTTACCCGTTCCCCAACCCTGGGATGTTAATATAACACCACATAAAACAGACTGGATCTTTGATCCTGAAAGCACACTTTACCTGAACTTAAGCAACGATATAAGTGACCAGAATTACACGGGGACCTACGTTGGAGGCGGCTGTGATGCAGGATGGATAGAAGAGTGGGTGGCACGATATCATTCAGATGAAAAACATTACTACACAGATGAAGTACAACCACACGGATTAGTTGTGGATAAAGATGGAAACGTATATGTGCTAGGAAGAGCTTATTCCAAATTGAATGGCATTTACAGTTGGAACTGGTCAATGGTTATGTATGATAAATCCGGGCAGATTGTTTGGCAGGCTCAATATGACGGACCGGCATCACAGGGCGATGTGCCGGAAGAAATTATAGTCGATGATGATGGCAATATATATGTAACAGGATATGTTATGAACGAATTGACCGAAGCAGATATAGTTATATTAAAATATACAACCGACAGCAATGAACCAAACTGGATTGCTACATACCCGGATTTTGGACTTTATCATGACAGTCCGGAAGGATTAACTCTTGACGATGAAGGTAATATATACGTCACGGGGCGCTATCACTCCTCACATCTCGATTCAGATATTATTACTATAAAATACGACCCCAACGGAACTAGGCTATGGGACACAGCTTATAATGGACCTGCCAATGATGATGACGAGGCAATTTTTGTTCATGTTGATGACTCAGGTTATGTTTATGTCACCGGCGGGAGCCTCGGTGACGTTACGGATTATGACTGGGTAACAATCAAGTACGACCCGAACGGTGAAGAAGAATGGGTTAAAAGATATAACGGCCCGGCTGATGGTGAGGACACCATAGGTGCTCTTGCGCTCGACAGCAATGGAGATATATATGTGGCTGGTTCTATCGAAACTTCAAGCTCTGGTTATGACTTTTTGCTAATCAAGTATGATCCAAATGGCAACGAAATATGGAAGGCCCAATACAATGGACCTGACAACTTAAATGACGGAGGCGGCGGGGTTCTGATCGACGAGGATGATAATATATATGTCAATGGAGTAGCGAATTACACTGGGATTCTCGAATCAAGTGATCTGCTGCTTCTAAAATTCAGGCCCGACAGCAATGAACCCAAATGGGTGGCTATCTACGAAGATCCTGAATTGCTTCTTTCATGGCTGGCAGGGATGGATATGGATCCTTGGGGGAATATTTATATCGCCGGGCTAGGTTCCTTTATAATCCCCGGAAGCGATCCCGTAACTGGACAAGGCGATTATCTCGCAGTCAAATACTCTCCGGACAGTAATGAACCTGTCTGGGCCGCCAGGTATGAAGGAGGAAGGCCTATACTGGATTGGCCTAAGGATATAGCTGTTGATGATTACGGCAATGTCTATGTGACCGGTTATAACGATGCGTTTGTGACAGTTAAATATTCACAATGCTACATCCCGGGAGACTGTTATCGGGACTATGTCATAGATACCAATGACCTTCAGATGTTCAGCAATGAATGGCTGCGAAAGGAATTAATCGCCGACTTCACCACAGAAGGCGGTGATGGCATTATCAACTTTACCGATTGGGCAGCCTTTGCCAGGGCCTGGCAGAGTACGGCGGAGCCCCCCAGTCCCAACTGGGACGCGCAATGCGATATTTCGCCGGAAGGCGGCGATGGTATTATCGATGAGGAAGATGCATCTGTTTTCGTAACCGAGTGGCTGCACTATAGCCCTCAGTGTGCGGACATTGCACCGATCGGCGATCCGGACGGAATAGTCAATGCTCTCGACTATGCCGTCTTCGCGAATCACTGGCTAGACGAGATTGACGAGCTTTGCCGTTAATTAGCCGCCAGATAAAACGCTCAGAAAGTTAACGCCCCTTTAAACATTTTTTAGCTAAGTGCTTTTTTCTTTATTTTACCGCACGAGTTTGCTACACTTTTGTTAATCATGGATGATTTTGTTACAAAGACATATCAGAAAGTCAAGGCGGCTCACCGTTATGAAGTTTCTACCCTCGGAATCGAAAGGATTGAGGGCAAAAAGTTTCACCTGATCGGCGCCGGCGGGGTAGGGATGAGCGGGCTGGGACAGCTTTTGCTGAAAAACTCGGGTGTTGTCAGCGGCTCGGACCAGATTACGAGTATGGCTATTGATAAGCTCATCAGGGCAGGCGCGGACATCAGAATCGGTCATCACGCGGACCATCTGAGGGAAGATGCGGACGCGGTGGTTATTTCAGCAGCGATTACGGATGAGAATCCCGAGCTTCAGGCTGCGTATGAGAAGGGAATTTTAATTTACAAGTACGCCGAGATGCTTGGTATGCTGTGCGAGCGCTATCAAACCATAGCCATCGCCGGCACCCACGGAAAGAGCACAACATCCGGCTGGCTGGTACATTGCCTGAAAGAGCTTGGAGCAGACCCTAACTTTATCATTGGGGCTGAAATCAATCAACTTGGCACTTCTTCCGGAACCGGTAAGAGTGATTTCTTCGTAGCTGAAGCGTGTGAATATGACAGGAGCTTTTTAAATTTACGGCCGCAAATCGGATGCATCCTCAATATCGAACAGGACCATCTGGATTACTATAAAGATATGGCCGAGATTACCGAAGCCTTTGCCGAGTTCGCTCTGGCAACAAGAGGCGGCGGCGTCCTGGTAGCTAATTCGGATGATAAGAATACATCGAAGATTATTAATCAATTTCATCGAACAGCCGACGGCGGTGCTGAAGGATACTACGGGTCTATAAAGGTTGTAACTTTCGGATTCGGTAAAGGATGCGTTTATCGCGCACGCAGACTTAGATTAAAAGATGGCTGTTACCGATTCGAAGTTGTCATCAATGGTCAGTCATTCGGCTCGACAGACGTCAGAATTCCAGGCAGGCACAATATTTACAATGCGCTGGCTGTCATCACCATGGGGTCCGAGGCCGGTCTTGAAACAAAAAAAATAATGAAAGCACTGCCGGGATTTACCGGTATGGACCGACGCTTTATGTGCAAAGGCCGTGTGAATCAGATAACAGTGCTTGATGATTATGCTCATCATCCCACTGAGATACGAGCGACGTTGAAAGCGGTGCGTGAGAAACACAGTCCGCGACGGCTGTGGTGTGTTTTTCAACCTCATCAATACAGTCGCACACGGTTTTTACTTGATGATTTCGCCGACAGCTTTAAACTGGCGGACATAACAATTGTGCCCGAGATATATTTCGTCAGAGACACAGAGTTAAGCAGGAGGCTGGTGAATGCCGAAATATTAGTAGAGCGTATACAGAACAGTGGTTCGGATGCGATGTTTATCGAAGGCTTCGATGGGATTTTAGAGCACTTGAAAAATGAAGTAGAACCCGAGGATTTTGTGATAACGATGGGCGCAGGCGATATTTGGAAGGTAGCAGATGAGTATATTCGATGGCTTAGAGAAAATAGTTGAAACCAATCACCCTCTGGCAAAACATACATGGTACGGTATCGGAGGAGCGGCGGAATATTTTATACGGCCCCAGTCTCAGGAGCAGCTTAAAGAGGTTATCAATCGATGTAATGATAATGATATACCCATTTATGTTCTGGGTTTCGGGTCGAACCTGCTGGTCAACGATGAAGGAATTAAGGGAGCTGTGGTAAAGCTGGATTCGGACGAGTTCAAAAAAACAGAATTCGATGAGGAACTGTTAACTGCCGGCGCGGGAGCGGACCTGGGCTCTCTGGTTCGTGAGTCGGTGAGAAAAGGACTGTCCGGGCTCGAATCCTTAACGGGAATACCGGGCTCGATGGGCGGGGCCATAAAAATGAACGCGGGCGGTAACTTTGGGGACATCGGCACGGTGGTTGAAACCGTCACCCTGATGGACAACTACGGCAACGTCTTTAAAAAGAGCAAGCCCGAGCTGGCCTTCGATTACAGAGAATCGAACATCACCGCTAAGTTCATTTTAAGCGCGGAGATAAAACTGACATCGATAGACCCGGAGCAGGCACTTAAAACGGTGAAAGAAGTCTGGATTTATAAAAAGAATAGTCAGCCGCTCGAAGCAAAGAACGCCGGCTGCGTATTTAAAAATCCCCGCGGCGTTTCTGCCGGCGCACTCATTGACCGGGCCGGGTTGAAAGGTTTGGAAATCGGCGGTGCGTCGGTCAGCGAAAAGCACGCGAACTTTATCGTTGCACAGAAGGAATGCTCGTACCAGGACATTATTAATCTCATCGATACTATCAAGACAAGAATCAAGGATGATTTTGACGTCGATTTAGAGCTTGAACTCGAAATCTGGGAATGAAAATGGCTGTAATGCCCTCAACAAGTCTAAGGTCGTCTGTATCGAAATCCCAGTTAAAGGTCTCTGTTCTGGCTGGTGGGATCGGAGAGGAACGTGAAGTCAGCATACAGAGCGGTGAATGTATTTGTCAGGCCTTGAACAAAAAGGATGTGAACGCAACGTTGTCTGATATTGCCCCCGGCAACTTAGCCGCACTGGATGAGGACGGCACCGATGTGTTTTTTCCGGCTCTGCACGGCAAGTTCGGTGAAGACGGTGAGCTTCAGACGATAATGGAAAAAAGGAATCTTATCTATACCGGCAGCGGGCCTAAAGCCAGCAGGCTGGCATTTGACAAAATGGCCGGTAAAGCCAGGTTTAAAAACGCCAATGTTAAAGTCCCGAGGGCTTTGTTATTTAATCCTGATTTGAGTCTTAAAGAATTCAAAAAACAGATTAAGTGGAAATCAGATAGATTCGTCGTAAAACCGATAAGGCAGGGAAGCAGCGTTGGCGTAAGTATTGTGAGTGGTCTGGATGAGGCGTTTACAACAGCCGCTGCGACCTATCGACAGTTCGGAAACTGTATGATCGAAGAGCATATTCCCGGGCGTGAGGTAACCGTTGGTATTCTTTGCAACGATGCCCTGCCCATTATTGAAATCCGGCCGAGGGAAACGTTTTACAATTACCATTCCAAATATATCGATGACCAGACAGATTACTTGTTTGACACGATTACCGACGCTTCTCTTGCGGTTGCCATCCAACAGGATGCCTTACATTGTTTTAATGCGCTTGGATGTCGGGACTTTGCACGAGTTGATTTTATTCTTGGTGATAACGGAGAAGCCTATGCGCTGGAGATAAATACCATTCCCGGTTTTACGAGTCATTCCCTGTTGCCAAAGGCCGCCGCCAAGGCCGGGTTCTCCATGGGGCAGCTTTGTGTAAAAATTATTGAATCGGCGGTTGAACGCAAAAGGTAAACCTTTTAACTTTGAAGCTGTGGCAAGAAAAAAAAGAACAAAGAAAAGCGGCACATTCTTTACGCTGAGGGGCCGGACAAAAAGAGCGAAACGCACTGAACCCCTGCCCGGAGTAAAAGCAACCTTTACAGCGATAATGAGTGTTTTAATCCTGGGAGGAATCGTTGTCGGATTTTACTATCTTGAACAATACGTGAATGTAGCGGCCGGTGTATCAGAAAATACAGGCGTGCTGGAGCTGGTGAATCCTCCCGAATGGATCAATGAGGCGCTGAAGGAAAAAATTTACAGGGCCGCCCGAGCCCACGGGGAAAACCTGAAGCTCGATGAATACGCCGCGGCATCGGTTCAGTACAATATCACCAGTTATGTCAGCTGGCTTGAAAATGTCCAGGTTCAGATTTCCGAAACAAGTATACGCATCGAGGCTGACTGGCGAAAACCTGTTGCGCTGATTAAATTCGGCCTTGAACAATTTTATGTCGATGCCGAGCTGGTCGTTCTCGATTATGTTTCCATGCCGGAACTTCCCATAGTCCAGGTTACCGGGCTGGCGGCAAAAACACAGATTCCCCGGCCGGGCAGTGTCTGGCAGCATGAGGACCTGGCGGCGGCGGTGGAACTCATCCTCAAGCTCGACCTTATGGACAAGCTGGTGACACCGGACAAACCGCTGCTGTTTGAAATAAAGAGCATCGATGTCGGCAATTTTAACGGAAGGAAAAATCCCGGCTTTGTTCATATTATTCTATACGCCAAAGACAAAACAGAGATTATGTGGGGGGCCAAAGTCGGTGCATGGCATCGTTACCTGGAGGCATCGGACGAGGAAAAACTGGCGAAGCTGTACAGTCACTATAAGGAATATGGAACGTTGATGAACAATGTGAAATATATCAAACTCAACGATCCTCAGCAGGTTGTTCCCCGGCCGACGGACAGATATTAGCCGGTGTTTCGCTTAATGCACTTTCCAAGTCCGTATAGCGATAGTGAACATCGAATATTAGACACATCTTTTTGAACCTTCTAACGGCTGATTCGCTCAATTGATTCTGAAAATCAACATCCGCTCTGCAAAAGAATATCCTACAGCCGGCAAACCGATTCTCATATACGGTGCATTTGCCGTTTTGATTGTAGGGACAAATCCCGTCACGTAACGGTTTTCCTTCAGACCCGATTTTCTCATTAAAATATATCAGTTCCGGGCTGGTGACATAAAGTCGATGGTCAAACTCAGAAAAATTGCAGCACGCTCCGCAGGCTGAGCATTCTTCTTCTCTTGAAACATTGCGTTCGATTTGCTCATCGAGCCATTGATAAGCGTCTTCAACGTTTTGAATCAGAAGCCGTTTATTTTCCATTGGTCCACCACTGTTTGCGATTTTTTATATCCCGGATTTCTTCCAAGGTATACAATTTACCGCGGTTTATTCCCGGGCATTTTTGTGTCGCTTTGTTCCATGACGAGGGGCCTTTTAAATTGTCCGGCCAGAACGGCCAGTTTCTGCACTGGCTGGGCCTGACCGGGTAAATAACGCATTTTTTGTGTCCTTCGCTGTGCTCTAAGAAAATACAGTCCTTATTACCGGGCCGTTCTATAATCGTGGTGCGAAGTCCTATCCTCGTTAGAAATTTGTGCCGAAGCTCGCCGATAGAGAGTTTCAAAAACGCAGCTATGCGTTCTATTTCCGGCCTTGTCACCCAGATATATCCCTCATCCGGTCCGGAACAGCACTCGCCGCAGCCCTGGCATTCGAAGTGCAATCCCGCAGCATACCAGCAGGTTTTTGTTTTCACTTTAGACATCAGAGTTCAGCTTTTACCCTAAAAGCCCTTTTAAATGATGAGTTCACTAATTTTCTTTGTCTTCTACCATCTCAGAACGGCACCGGTGTCGGCACTGGTAGCCATAGCGGCATACTTGGCCAGATAACCCTTAGTGATTCTCGGTGCCGGCGGCTGCCACTGCTTTTTTCGTTCAGCCAGTTCCTCGTCCGAGAGCTTAACATGTATCGTGTTATTCGGGATATCGATTTCAATGGTATCGCCGGGCTTTAACAATCCGATAGGTCCGCCGACCGCCGCTTCGGGGCTGACGTGGCCGATGCAGGCCCCTCGCGTCCCGCCGGAAAAACGGCCGTCTGTAATCAACGCCACCGACTCGCCCAGTCCGGCGCCCATAATATAGCTGGTGGGACTGAGCATTTCCTGCATACCCGGCCCGCCTTTGGGACCTTCGTGACGGATGACCACAACGTCACCCTGCTTGACCTTACCGCCAAGAATGCCCTCGCAGGCCTCCTCCTGGCTTTCGAAAATCACGGCAGGACCGGTATGCGTCAACATCGATTCGCTGACACCGGCTGTTTTGACGACACAGCCGTTCGGCGCCAGATTGCCTTTTAAGATAGCCAGACCGCCGGTTTTGGAATAGGCATTATCGATTGAATGGATGACCTCCGTGTTTTTGATTTTCGCTTTCGCGATATTCTCGTCCAGTGTCTTTCCGGTGACCGTCATACACTCTGTGTTGAGCAAATCCGGTATGTTGCTGATTTCACGAAGGATAGCGCTGACACCGCCGGCTTCATCAACATCCTCGATATGCCACTGGCTCGAAGGGGAGACTTTGCAGATATTGGGGCACCGTGCACTAATGGCATTTATCCTGTCAAGATCGTAATCGATACCGGCTTCATTCGCGACAGCCAGCGAATGCAGGACAGTGTTTGTCGAACCGCCCATGGCCATATCCAGGACAAGCGCGTTATCAAGCGATTTGTCATTGATAATGTCCAGCGGCTTGATGTCGTTTTCTATCAGATAAAGAATCTGTCTGCCTGCCTCGTTATAGAGATTATCCCTTTTTGGGTTTACGGCTAAAATGGTTCCATTTCCCGGCAAAGCGATGCCGACTGCTTCGCACAGGCAATTCATCGAGTTGGCCGTGAACATCCCTGAGCAGCTTCCCTGGGTGGGACAGCCGGCGCATTCGAGTTCTTTGAGCTGTTCTTCGCCAATCGTACCGGCATTGAATTCAGCAACTCCCTCGAAAATACTGATAAGGTCAACAGTTTTGCCGTCTTTTGTTTTACCTGCCTTCATCGGTCCGCCGGAAACGAAAACCGTCGGGATGTTCAGCCTGACCGCAGCCATCAGCATCCCGGGGATGATTTTATCGCAATTGGGTACACAAATCAGCCCGTCAAAGCAGTGGGCCTTGACCATTGTTTCCACGGAATCAGCGATAATCTCGCGGGAAGCCAACGAATACTTCATTCCCGTATGCCCCATTGCGACCCCATCACAAACAGCTATGGTATTGAACTCAAAAGCAGTCCCGCCCGCCTGCTGCACGGCCTTTTTGATGGTTCTGCCTACCTTGTTAAGATGAACATGCCCCGGTACGATTTCACAAAAACTGTTGGCAATGGCAACAAACGGCCTGTCGATATCCTTGTCCGTAAGACCGCAAGCTCGGAGCAGCCCTCTGTGAGGGGCCCGCTGAAAACCTTCTTTAACTGCATCGCTTCGCATTTCTTTTTCCTTTCTAAACGGCACATCAATCGTATCAAATCCCGATTTTCATCACTAACACATCACTCATCGGATATCAAGAGAAAACAGGCAACACTGAGTCACTAAAAATCATTTCTCTCTTGATTGTTATGTGTCTAAAGACACCTGCCCGTGTTTTTTGTGTTGGGTGTATTCTCCATTTATATTATTTAACAATTTTCCATTGCCTCTGCCGTGACATCCATGACCTGCACAATTCTATCTCTTCTTGAGTGTACATACCTCGACTTATTTTCTTTTCAATGGGGAAATTGGCAAGAGTATCAATCAAGGTCGGGAGCAAATATTTAGCAACAAGTTCACCTTCCATATTTGGGTTTGTAGGCGACAACCTTAAATCACTTAGGAAATAAGGTTTAAGGTGTTCAATAGCTTCCGGCTGGCGGATATATGCTATATCGCTTCGTAATATCATTACCTTTCGTGTAAGGTTATCTATAGTTTCTACCAACTTGATGCATTTGTCAATATCAGCCTGCACACCCATTCGAGCACGTGCCAGTCGAGCTGCCCAACGTCTGGTATAATACCAGTCAAAACCAACTTCTCGTTTTTTCATAATCTCTTTTAATAATGGCAGAGCCTCCATTAACTGAGCTACTCCGCTTATTAGTATTACTGGTCTTCTTGCATTCTCTTCTTGTAAAGCATTCAAAATCTTACTTTTAGCGTTTTCACTGAAGTCTTCCTCTCTGAAATCCAAAAGCAACTTCCCATAAGTAGTTTCGTGTAATCCTATATCAAGCTCACTCTTACTGACAAGACCATCTACCAGACGCTCAACTACTTCTTGTTTAATCTCTGTAGTTGGATGATGTTTTGCAACCCTTGCTTGAATATTATGAGCTATACTTCTAACACCAACATTTTCACTTTGTGTATAGGATTTCAAAATATCTAAAAGTCGGTTTGGGTCGCCTTGTTTTATTTGTGTATCACATACTGTAACCGTAACTACCTCTTCTTTATTTAGAATCTGAGTGAAAAAAAGCTCCAAATCGCTGTAAACATTATTAGAACCTACCGTCTGCTTTTTTCCTCCCCAATTTAATTCAGCAACTTCATCAGGTTTGATAAATTTTACTTTACCATTGCTAAATAAAACATTACATCCATTAGGAAAATGATTATCAATAGATGCTATTTCCATTATACCAAAGTGATTCCAATCCTTTTTGGTCTCAAATAAAAGAACAGTATTTGTGGGGGAGTTTGGATTTGTATTTGGATTAAGGGCGTAATGGCTTTGCTTAATTAAATATAGATATTTATGGTCATCTTGATTGTCATTGTAATCCCTAATGAAAATCAAATTAGGCGGAAAATTGGCTTCACTTATCGGAGATGTTGTTGAATGGTATGGTTCATCACCTGCTACTGCCTTGCAAGTAAATTTTTTTATATCTACATCACTATATTCGACTAGTAAATCACACCATTGTTCAGCAGTAGGATAGTTCCCATTGTAATTTGAAGCATAGGTTTGCATGGCTTTATATAAGGTTTTAAGATTTTTTGCACATATGATTTTATAAGCATTTTTTTTGATTTCTTGAGTAAAAAAAATAAAAACAAAAACAAGGATTGATGCTATAAATATAGCGGCAAGAAAATGGGTTAATTTAAAACCACTCCTTTTCATATCTGCTCCTTACTAAACCTTTACCTGTAAAATAAACCTCCTCGGTCCATATACATATAGTCATTATACAAACTCAGCAATAGTTAGTCACTAAAAATCATTTCCCTCGTATTTATCAAGAAGAAGGAGGAGATATATAAGTGTACGTCTTCAGTAAAAATGAGACAAAAATAGCTTTAAATTAGGAGTCGAACTCAGCTTCTGCTCGTATGATTCTACCGTTCTATGTTTCCCCTTAAAGCATTATTTTCCTTTTAATTGGGCACGTCTTTCGAGTATTTTATCCCGCCTGCCGCCAGGCACGCACGAATAAAGAAAAATCGTTTGTTTACAGGTGTAAATTAGTTATAATAACGGGCTAACTTGAAAATAATGACTAAGTATTTCGGAGAACCAAAATGAATTCGAAAAGATTCAGATGTTTAACAATATGTATATCCTTGTTTCTGCTGATAGTTATATCCGGATGCGGCCGGGAGAAACCCGAACCTCCCACAATTACTCTCCAAGCCCAAAAGCCCGTGACGGAACCTGAACCCGCCAGGCCCGAAGCAGAAATTGCCGAAGAAGTACAGCAAACCGAGAGCATCGCACCGCAGGAGCGGGCCGAGCCCGATGAATCGGGTGCAAATCTGGCATTGCAGTTCACGACCGGTGATGTAACAACATATCATGTAGCAATAACAGATACCCAAGAGGTCAAATGGGAAGGGTCGGTGCCGGACAACTCAAAATTCAAAGACGGTAAAAATTATAATAAAGTCGAAATGAAATTTCGCCAGGAAATTATTGACGTCAACGCCAATGGGGATGCTTTGGCCAGTATCACAATCGAAGGATTAAAATACCAGTCTATCGTACGGGATGAAACAATAATTAATTATGACAGCACAAATCCGCGAAGCATAAAAGTCCTGAATTATTTAATCGGCCGCAGCTACACCATAAAAATTCACCCCAATGGAAACGTTGATGTAGTCGACACAAGTAAAATGCTCACCGGCCTCCGTAAAAGCCCCCTGAGCGTTGAACTCGGAAAAGATCTTATGAAGCAGGACAACATACAAAGGCGTCACGGGCTCTTAATCCTTCCTGACGCCGACCAAAATCCAATCCGAAATGAAGAACAATGGAGCCAAACAAACACGTACTCATTCGGCTTAATGGGAACCAGTGTCTATGAAAGAGAATATACCCTCAAAGACATCGAGGAACAAGACGGCGTCAGGGTCGCCCTGGTTCTAATGGAAGGGATACCGAGTGCGGAAATTGAAAATCCCAGCCGGGCCGTGGGGATGGCGCAAATGTTTGATACACAGGAAAAATATGCCGGACAGCTCAAGTTTGATTTAGACAACGGGAACGTCGAGGAATATGTGGAAAGGCTGAATGTCCAATGGGTTGCTATTATGCCGGCCAATAATCAAGATAAAAAACCGCCGCCTGTTTTAAAAATGATTGCCGACCGCAGTTATTATTTGAAAAAAATCGATTAAGCCGCTGCGATACACTCTGCCTTGAAAAAATGATTCACATAGTAGGTATAAATGATAAATAAGGGAAGGATGGCAGAATTGAAAACCATAAGAACTTTAATACTGGTTTTTGTAACACTCGCTTTCATAGGGTGCAATGAATTAAAAGAAACACAACCGTCCCCCGCTGTACAGACCCCCCCGGAGAAAGAAAAGGTATTCCTGACGGTGGATTTCCAGCAAGGTAAAAAACTAAGATACAAATTCGTATCGAACCGCAATATAACCGTTGACTGGGGTACAACCAAAAAGGGTTCAAAAACTTCCAGAAATATTAAACGAAGCTCCGAACGTGCCGAAATGGTTTTTTCATATCGCCCCGTTGAGGTTGATACCTATGGCCTCACTACCATTGAAGTAAAATGCGAATCGGTAAAAACAAATCGCAGCGGTACATCAACCACCAGCCGGGATGCTCTCAGGCACCTGCGAGGCAAAACCTTCACGTTGAAAATTAATGCTGTCGGGGCAATAAAAGACTATTCGAGCTTAAGAGAACTGGCATATCAGGTAGGTGAAAAAGCCTTCCGAGATAACACAACGAGCCGGCGAATCAAAGACCCTGACATGGTCAGAGATTTTATTGCCACTCAATGGTTTTTGTGGGACACAATCTCCAGCGTTCCGAAACCCTCAGAAGGGTTACGTGAAGGACAAACCTGGCAATCACAACTTTCTGTGCCTTTGCCGATGCTCATAAAGCCCGCCCGGGATGTTGTCTATACTCTTAAGCAGATAAAGGAAAACGAAAAAGGCAAAATCGCCGTCATCAAAAGCACGTATTCGCTTGGCGAACCAATACCAAAAAGATGGCCTCTGCCCTACGAAGGCTCATTTATGATGAGCGGACAATTCGGCTTCTTTACACGGTACAAAGTTCTAAGCCTGAAAGGAAGCGGTGAGCAGCTCTTTGATATCGAGGCCGGAAGAATCGAAAGAGACAGGCAAAACTACAGCGTTGAACTGGAAACATCTTCTCCAATGCTCCAGGGTAAAAGTGAGGAACCAAAACCGAAAACGATAATAAGACAATCTATAACGATGACGATGCTTGAAGACTAAAACCTTCAACGAAAAGTCAAATAAGTGATTATCTATTAAAATTTGGCATTCGAAAAACTTTGAATGAACGGAGGTATTAGCCGTTGGACCGTGAAAAATTATGGGCGCCCTGGCGAATTCATTACGTGCAGAGCTGCAACGAGCCCGGTGAGTGTTTTTTGTGCCGTGATTTGAAACATCCCCAGGAGGATGAAAAAAACCTCGTGCTCTGGCGTACGGACATTAGCATCGTTGTGTTGAATCAATTTCCATACAATAACGGCCACCTGCTTATTGCCCCGGCGCGGCATATTCCATCATTCGAGGAAGCCACGGACGAGGAGATGCTGGAACTGAACAAGCTTATCAGGGAATCTCAAAAAGCCCTTTCCCTGGCGATTAACCCGCACGGCTTCAATATCGGCATGAATTTCGGCCGGTGCGCCGGCGCAGGCCTTCCCGAGCACCTGCATATCCACGTCGTTCCAAGGTGGAACGGGGACACTAATTATATCAATGTTTGTGCCAAAACAGATGTGATAAGCCAAAGTCTTACGGAGCTTCTAAGCCTGTTAAAAGAAGTCAGCGCAGAAAATAATCTTCCGAACTTATAAGCTCATCGGGTTATAAAAACGTATGGTTCAGGATTCAAGCAGATAACAATTCTTTTTCTTTTATCGCTTTCGGAAATGGATGAGAGTCAGGAAATAGTCGGGCAGCTTGCAGAGTATGCCGTTAACGAAGAATCAAGCAGGGGCAGGCAATTCCCCCAGCATAGACATCCTTATAGAAACGCTTTTGAGCGTGACCGTGACCGAATTATTCACTGCCAGGCCTTTCGACGACTCGAAGGCAAGACGCAAGTCTTTACGCCGGGCGTCAATGACAGCTACCGCAATCGGCTGACCCATTCGCTCGAAGTGAGTCAAATCGGCAGAACTATTGCCAAACAGCTCAAGGTCAACGAATCCCTGACGGAGGCGGTCTGTCTGGCTCATGACCTGGGTCATCCCCCTTTCGGCCACATGGGTGAGAAGCTTCTCAATGAAATCCTGCAGCCGTACGGCGGCTTCGAGCATAACCGGCAGACCTTACGGGTCGTGGATGTGCTGGAGCATCCCTATGCCGATTTTACCGGCCTGAATCTTATGTACGAAACCCGCTTAGGATTGGCCATGCATAAAAGCCCTTACGATAGGCCTGAAAACGCTGATTTCGATAAGGCCAACTGCTCCATCGAAGGGCAGATCGCGAATGCCGCCGACAGAATCGCTTACAACTGTCATGATTTAGAGGACGGGCTGCGGGCCGGGCTGATTTTTACGGAGCAGCTCAGGGAAGTTGAACTATTCCGCCGGGCCTGCGAGCAGATTCACGCAGAGAAGATAGACGATGAGTCCATTCAAAGAATCCGAATATCCAAGGCGATCATCGATATCCTGGTCAGCGACTGCATTCAGGCGAGCATCGAAGCGCTCGCGGAGGCGAGGCCGCTGGTCCTTGAAAAGGTGTATGGTTCTGAAAGGGATTTTGTGGTGCTCTCGGCTCAGAAAGACCATCAGCTCCAAGTGCTGGAGGAATTTTTACTGGTTCATCTTTATCAGCATAAAAGCCTCAAAGAAGCCGAAGGAGCCGTTAAAAGTCATCTCAAACGCCTTTTTGAAACATTGCTGAAACAGCCGCGGCGGATGCCCCCCTATTATCAGCTCCTCATAAAACAGCAGGGATTGGAACAAACAGCGGCTGATTATATTGCCGGTATGACCGACCGCTTCTGCCTGAAATTCCTCGATTAATCCCTAAACACTAAAGTATTTGCGAATCAAAAAATAAGGGGTTGTGAGAGGGTTTTATTTGGATTGCTTTTGTTATAAATTCATATGTTTAAGTATATAAGCTGTCTTCAAAATAGGTTGGCATTTGGTCCCATGTTTGGCCATCAAGAATTCTTCCCGCTTTCTTTTTGTTTACCCCGCCCCATTGCTTAAAGAAAAACGGAACTTGCTGTTCCAAACATTGTTCTCTTATATTTCTAACCCAGTCGATATGCATAGGCCTAGCCCCAGGTCCGGATTCGCCACCTACAATCACCCAGTCAATTCCTTTTAAATCAATTTTTCCTAAATCTTCCAAAAGTGGTTCGAGTGATAAGAATTTAACATGTGCAGATGTGTATCGAAGGTAATCAATACGATCTTTATAGTCAGCTAATTCGACTGTTACACCCATCCAGATATTCTCACGCCATGGCAACTCAGATGATAACTTTGCTAATCTTTCAGCTCTTTTGCTCAGGATTTGATATTGATGTTGTTGTGCTTGTCGCATTGTGGAAAAAATGTCCAGAACAAAATCATCCGGCACATCTTTATGAAATAGATCGCTCATGGAATTAACAAATATCATTTGAGGCTTTTTCCATCTTAAAGGCATATCAAGAACATGTTCATGGCAGGTAACGTCAAAACCATTACGATAATTTTTCTGTCCCATCGCCTTTAATCTTTTTGCCATACGTTCAGCATAGCAATTAAGGCAGCCCTCGCTGATTTTTGTACAGCCGGTAACAGGATTCCATGTCGATTCAGTCCACTCTATTTTACTTTTTTTCATACTTATTCTTTCATACGAAACTTAGCTTTTACCTCTTGTTTTTTATAATAATCCCAATTTAAATAAAAACTCCCTTTTCTAATATCGGGTGGATCAGTTTGAATTCTCCCTTGATTTTGTAACGTTCGTAATATTTTTTTTGTATGTTTCGGTAAGCACCCATATTCCAGTGTAAACTTATACAAGTCATTATTGCTTTTGAAGGTACCTGTTAAAAAGTTAATAATCTTTTGACTGAATACGTTAATTTTTTTTGAAATGTTCATATCCTCAAATAAAGCTGGACCGTTTCGAGCAAAATCATCATCAATATCAAAATTGGCTTCACCGGAAATACCGTCTTTATCCCAAGATACTTTTAAGAATTTTTCCAAACCGATTAATTTTGAGGAACCAAATATTATCCCATGAATATTAGCTCCCTTTTTAATGGAATAAGGGGCTAAGTAATAGTCTTTTTGGGATGGAATTAGCTTTGAATAATGTTCACACACAAAACGATGCACATTTGTTAGGGAAACTGCCCTTATTTTTTCTGCTGACATATTTGGGAAGTATTGTTTCATTGCAGGTGTTTCAATGAACCGTTTAAGAAATGAGGATGATATAAAAAACATGAAGTCAGTAGTCGGCAAATCAATTAGCTGCTGGAAAATAGCTGGTGGGATTTGCTTAACACCAGATTGATCAAGTATTACTAGAGAAGCATCTGAATTAGAACCAAGAATTCTCTGATTGGCTTCAAAGGATTCTTGGAAGTCCATATCAGTACATTTTATTTTCAAATTTCCAATATTTTTTAAATCGATTTCCTTCTTTAACGACTCGATCTTTTTCGAATCGAAATCATTGAATAATATGCTGATAGGAATATTGAGATTGATGTATATCTCTGGATTTGTAGTGTATTTATTAATTTCATCAATGATTATAAGAGGTGAACCTTCCTGTCCGATCGAATCCCTACCGGGTCCTGCAAAAAAATCAAAGATGTTAATACTTTGAAAAGGACATCCTTTAGAAAAGAAAACGGGCAACCATTCCCTTATGTAGTCTCTAAAAATCTCAAGCTTAAGCTTTGTTTCATCATCAAATGGTTCATTGTGGAAATCTTTAGAACTCATACTTTTTTTATCTTCCCTCATCAAGTCCTGTCTGGACGGTATTGGGTTAAGAAACCAACAACTTCTTGTTCATCGACACTATTTCCACCATCTATGAGTATGATGACTGAATTCAAAGATCATTATTTCCTTGTCTTTCCTGTATAGATCGATCCAGTTTTTCGTCATTCTCCAGCCTACAGCAAGTTTTGCTTTTGGAAATATCGAAAGAAGATGTTCCATCGACAGAATAAATGAATATATCCTATTATCCGCATCTACAACAATCGCAAAATATGGAGTACATCCAAATGCTTTACATGCGGCTTCAACTTTTGGGAAGTTTTTATTTGGTATAGTGATATATGATTCTTCTTTTCCTATATTTCTGGAACGTGATTTCACCGAAATGCCCATCAACTCATTGTTGTGTGGATTTCTAGCAATTATGTCGATTCCAGTATGGTCAACTAAAGCTGTTTCAAAGCCGTACTTTGATAGCCAATACAAAATTAGGCTTTCTGCGAAACTTCCTGTTATCTTTGAATGTCGTGAGCTTTTATTGATTTTCATTGTTTTCGCCACAAACATAATAACTTAAAATGCGCAAAGAACCTGTGCCACTTTAGTCTCAGAACACCACACAATCTGGCCTCCTCGCCATTGCCGATATATAAACATACCTAACTCACTATGTCAAAAACTATTTACGAAATATCTGAGCAGGCTGTAAATTCCCAGTTTTACAATTTGCTGGTTGTGATTTGGTCATTTAATTACGCTAATAGTCTTTGACTTGATACAGCCCTTGAGTTAACCTTTCAGCAATTATGAAGAGACTACTGACATCCTGTTTTGGTCTTGGCCTGCTGGGCGGCGCGCCCGGCACGTTCGGCTCGGTGCCGCCTGTGGTTCTGTTTATGGCGCTGAGCTATCTGGACGCTGCCGGATGGGTGATTGCGCTTGTGATGCTAGCGCTTGCTTTGGGGGGTTCGGCGGTATGCGTGCTCTATTCACCACCGATAATTCAGGCCGCCGGAACAGCGGACCCGCGGGAAATCGTCGCTGATGAGTTCGCCGGTCAGGCCGTTACGTTTATGGCGGTGCTATTTTTCGATTTTTCAAATATATGCACGACGGCCGCGCTGGGCTTTCTGCTTTTTCGACTGCTGGATATTGTAAAACCCTGGCCGATTAAAAAAGCCGAAAAACTGCCCAAGGGATGGGGGATTCTGGCGGATGATTTAGCGGCCGGTCTTATCGGGGCGGTGAGTTTAATTGTGCTGGCGAAAATCGGCGCTATTAATTATCTCTCCGAAGTGTTTTTCGGGCAGGCCGGCTCGGTGATTAACTTTTTTGACGCGATTCTGCTGGGTGCTTTGCAGGGTGTTACGGAATTTCTGCCGGTTTCTTCGTCGGGGCACCTCGTTCTGCTCGAGACGCTCTTTCATTTCGAACCGGCAGACGCACAGATGATATTATTTGACCTGTCGGTTCATGTCGGAACGGTGGTTGCGATAATTTATATCTTCCGCAGGGATATTAACCAGTTCATCGTCAATTTGTTCTCAAGCCGACGATACGGCAAAGGGATAATCAGCCTTTATACGAAATCTCCGAGCGTTCGATTTCTGATGTTAGCTGTGGTCGCTACCGCGGTGACTGGTGCTGTCGGTTTCCTTTTCGAGAATTATTTTGTTATGGCGCGCGGCGAACTCGCCGTGGTGGCGGTTATGTGGATAATCACGGGGACCCTGCTGCTGGTCACGGATTTTCGCAAGCGAACAAGAATGGGACTGAGAGAATTCGGGATGCTCGGTGCGGTTCTGGTCGGGCTGGCCCAGGCGTTCGCGATTTTTCCGGGAATCTCACGCAGCGGCGCAACCATCTGTACGGCGATATTAATAGGGCTGCACCGCCGCTGGGCGGTCGAATTCAGCCTGCTGCTGGCCGTGCCGGCAATCGCGGGGGCTGCGCTGGTCAAGTTCATTCAGGACTTCAACAGCATCGCTTCAGCAGAGATTGGTTGGGGCGTTTTCGCCGCCGGCTTTATCACCGCGGCCCTAACCGGAATATTTGCGCTTAAGCTGCTTGTAAAGACCGCCCGAAAAGGTAAATTCCGCTATTTTGCCGTTTATTGCTATCTCCTTGCAATAACGGTCCTGAGCCTTTCTCTGTGGAAATAAAAGGACTATTTTATCAGCTTTTATAGGTTGCAAAAAATATGTTTTTGTGCGACAATGCATTGTCTTGATTGTTAAGTTTTAGGGAGTAGAAATAAAAAATGTCGAATATTTATCAATCTCTGTGTGATGATTTCCACGTTGAAATGTATGTGAATACACAACTGGAACTGCCGAGACAGCGCGATACCGTGCTTAGTTTCTTTGAGCGTATTCAAAGGCACTTTCCGAGTATGAACTGTTTTTACCAGGGCCCGGACAAAGAAAACATTCTCGAAGAAAGCCGAAGCAGCGAGCAATATCGCTGGGTCGTGCTTGAGAAAGACAGAATCGGCTCCGGCACGGTGAATCCCTTTGATGTTGAGAACGCGTATAAACAGGACAGGTTAATTCTTGAGCTTATCCCCTATATGCTTAGTGTCAGCCACCTGGACATTGACTCGCTGGACCTCACATTCGGGATGGATTTTGAATACCTGGGCAGTCACGATGAGGTGATTATCGAGGCCCTTTTCAGCAACAGTGCTTTCAGTAGTTTTCTTGAAGTCCCCGCCGTCAAGGTGATCGGATTTTCTCCCGTAGCTGTTTTTTCCTTATCCACCGATTTAAATACTCAGGCACGAGTAAGCATTGAGTCTAAAACGAGTGTCTATGAACCGGAAAAACACAGATACAGAACCGGCGAAGCAATAAGTTTATCCCTGACGATTCGCCAGTATCCGACCGGCACGGGAAAATTCGACACTCTCAATTCCTTTGAGAAACAGACTCACGTGATGCAGGAGTTGATGAACGAAAAAGTTATCCCTTATTTCGCCCGGCCTTTGGCGAACGTCATTACCCAGAAAAAATTCATAATGTAACGTCAAGTGACAGGATGGACAAGGCAGTATGGAAATCGTAGCGCCGTGCAGTAAGCATAAGAAAAAAAACCTAATCATTTATATCAGCGCATGCCTGCTTTTCGGTTTGTTTTTCGCTTACGACGGATATCTGAGCCAATACGAATGGTCTATGCGGCACAGCTTTTACGAAAAGCATGTCGTCGACGGTGAGCCGGACGACACCATGATTTTTAACAGACGGGCGCCTCTTTTTTTGGCTGCACTCGCTGTCGTATTAGCCGTACGGTTAATAATCGTAAGCAACAAAAAAGCTGTGGCGAAAGAAAATGAACTCATCATAAACAACAAAGAAAAAATCCCTTACAACCGAATCCAGAAAATTGACAAAACCTATTTCAAGAAAAAAGGTTATTTTACAATCACATATGACTCAGACAATACACAACCCAGAGAACACACAATTCGGGATAAAGACTACGATAATCTTTCAGCAATACTGGAACGGCTGGTCGAGAAAATAAGTTGAAATTGTTATAATTAATATTTAAAATTTAAATTGTTTAACCGCAATACGCTGCTTTTTCAGGCTGTTGCGGTTTGTGTTTGTCGGCTCGAAAAAATTTAGTTCTGCCGCCGCCGTTTATGGGGCAGAACCGTATTCGAAGGAAATTTACAATGAATACTTGTGTTATCGGATTGCAGTGGGGCGACGAAGGAAAAGGGAAGATTGTAGACCTTCTCGCCGAACGCCATAACATTGTTGCCAGATACAGCGGGGGTGCGAACGCCGGCCATACGGTCATTGTCGGCGACAACCGCTTCGCTCTGCACCTGCTGCCCAGCGGTTCCGTCAGAGCTGAAAATTCTTGTGTCATTGGAAACGGCGTCGTCATAGACCCCGAGTGTCTGATTGAAGAAATAGAAATGCTCAAAGAGAAGGGTATTTCCTCGTTAGACAATCGACTCTTTATCAGTGAGAACGCTCACGTCGTTCTCGATTATCATAAAAAAGAAGACCAGCTCAGAGAAGCCGCCCTGGGAAAGAACAAGATAGGGACAACAAGCAGAGGCATCGGTCCCTGTTATGCGGACAAAGTCGGCAGAAGCAACGCCGTTCGAATGAGCGACTTTCGAGACCTTGAAACGCTGAGGGAAAAACTTATTCGAATTGTAAATTACAAGAACACGGTCTTTTCCGCTCTCTACAAAGCCGAACCAATCAGCATAGATGAGATTTTTGAAAAATGTTCTTTTTTTTCTGAGCGGCTTCTTGGCTTCATAACAGATACTACGGAATACCTTCATAAAGCACTCGATGAAGACAAATCAATATTATTCGAAGGAGCGCAGGGTTCACTGCTCGACCTTGACCATGGAACCTTCCCGTTCGTTACCAGCTCGAATTCCAGTGCCCTGGGCTTATCCGCCGGGTGCGGTATACCCGCCAAAAAAGTCGATACCTTTATCGGGGTCAGTAAAGCGTATAACACCCGGGTCGGCGGCGGGCCTTTCCCGACCGAACAGGATAATGATACAGGACAGTATATCCGTGATAAGGGAGGAGAGTATGGAACGACCACCGGGCGGCCCCGCCGCTGCGGCTGGTTTGATGCGGTTGCAACATCGTACAGCATCAATATCGGAGGAATCGATACCGTCGCCCTGGTCCACCTGGACACCCTAACCGGGCTCAAGGAGATAAACGTCTGCACCGCGTACGAAATTGACGGCGAGAAGACAACATTTTTCCCTGCGGATGCCGGCAGGCTCTCAAGGGTTCAATGCATTTACGAAACATTACCCGGCTGGGATGATGATATAACCGAAGCAAAGAAGTTCGATGAGCTGCCGAAAAACGCTCAGAACTATTTGAACTATTTGGAAAAACGTTTGGGCAAAAGAATTGGTATGATAGGAGTTGGTCCGCGAAGAGATCAAATCATCTTCCGAGAAAACCCCTAAATCCAAAGGTCGACCCAGTGGCAAAAACTCATAAAAATAAACTCCGCCAAACAGCTCAGCGACTCGGTATAGAGGTTGAGCAGATGCCGCGCCACATCGCTATCATTATGGACGGTAACGGCCGATGGGCACAGAAGAAAGGTCTGCCAAGGGCACACGGACACCGTGAGGGGGCAAAAACAGTCGAGGCAATCGCGCAGCATTGTGTGGATTTCGGCATCGAGTGTCTGACGCTGTACTCTTTCAGCATGGAAAACTGGAAAAGGCCGAAAGTCGAAGTGGATGCGCTGATGTACCTGTATACCGAATACCTCACCAACATCAGACCTACCCTAATGAAAAACAATGTAAGACTGCTTCATCTCGGACGGATTTCCGGACTGCCTCGGGACGTCCGAAAAGCCTTGCAAAAGACGATGGAAATAACATATGGCAATACCGGTATGAAACTGGCTCTTGCGCTGAATTACAGCGGCAGGGTTGAAATTATCGATGCCGTTAAAGAAATAGCCTCTAAGTATAAGAAGAACAAACTGAAACTGGAACTGATAGACGAAAATTGTATCTCGAGTCACCTTTATACAGAGGGTTTAACGGACCCGGATTTGCTTATACGCACGGCCAATGAAATGAGAATCAGCAATTTTTTACTCTGGCAAATTTCATACAGCGAGTTCTATGTAACCAGAACACTGTGGCCCAATTTTAAAAAGTCAAATTTAGAGAAAGCCATTCTGGCCTATTCAAAACGGAACAGACGTTTCGGCACGGTTAAATAAAATGGTTCTAAAATACTATTTATTACAGGAGAAACATATGGCAGATGCGGTCAAAACGTTCTACGTAGATTTTCAGGAATCAATCGATAAAATGAAAGAATATACTCCCTCGATGCTGCAGGGATTCTCGCAGCTATTTACAAAAGTCATGTCTGACGGGGCACTTTCGCTGAGAGAAAAAGAGCTTGTTGCTGTGGGAATCGCAGTTTCACAGCGGTGCGAACCCTGTGTAAAGCTTCATGTTAAAAAATCGCTCGAAGCAGGCGCTACACAAGAAGAGATTTTAGAAGCCGCATCGGTCGCGGTGATGATGTCAGGCGGTCCCGCGTATACACATATGCCCATGGTGATAGAGACGCTGAAAGCGCTCCAAGATTAGTATCGTTGATAATTCGAATAACTGTCAGGCTTAGAATATTTAATTAAACGAATTATAACCTATAGCCACAAGCTGCTTATGCTTAAACACAGGTTACTTTTCGGCACATTAATGACGGTTCTGTTTATCGGCCTTATGATTTTCGACGGTTGGCTCGACGGTGCGTTAACAGACTCTTCTCTGGACGACACAAACACACAGGCGACAATTCTGTGTGTTCTTGTTGCGCTTTTAATTATTCCGGCCCAGTTGGAATTTTCCGGACTGGTGAATTCGAAAAACACAAAAATATTCAAACCCGTTTCTATCACCGCTTCCATACTCCTTGCAACAAGCTGGTATTGGGTGAGAATATTCTCCTTTTCGCTTGAGATGTATCTGCTTTACCTCTGTGTATTCGCATTCCTGGCCTTCTTTTTCTATCAATATGTTATTTATGGACTTTCCGGAACCATAGCAAATTGCGGTGCGAATATGCTCTCCATCATTTATCTGGGCCTTTTCAGCAGCTTCATCGTGGCAATTCGGCTGGATTTCGGGCTGTGGGCTCTGTTAATGTTTGTTTTCGTTATAAAGTGCTCTGATATAGGAGCTTACACAATAGGTAAACTTTTCGGAAAACACAAATTTTCGCCTAAAATCAGCCCTGCTAAAACCTGGGAAGGGATGGCTGGAGCGGTAGGGTTCGCCGTAATAGTTGGTGTTTTATTTTCTGCTTTTTCTGATATAATAGGAATATTGCATTCAGTTGTTTTTGGTATTTGTTTCGCCTTTATCGGACAACTGGGTGATTTATTAGAGTCGATGCTGAAACGAGACGCAGAGCAAAAGGATTCCGTCAATTCGAACTCTGTCGGGGTTCCCGGATTCGGCGGGATACTGGATGTAATTGACTCCCCTCTTGCCGCGGCTCCTTTTGCGTATATGTTTTTCTTATTCTTAAAATAAGAAAGGAAAATCTTGGAAGTAACCATAGAACTGGATTTACCCGCTGAACAACTTGAGTTATTTGGACCGGCTGATACACATCTTCGTTTATTGAAGGAATCTCTCGGAGTAAAAATTACCGCTCGAAACCACAAGCTCATTATAAGCGGACAGGAAAAAAACGTTCGTCAGGCCTCTAAGGTCATCAACAAAATGAAAAAGCACCTTAGCATGCGCCATTCACTGAATGCTAACGACGTTACAGCGATCCTCTCAACTGTAGAGGCAGCGCCAAAATCCATAGATAACCCTGCTGCCATCCATGTATATTCACAAAAGAACGTCATCGAACCCAAAACAAAAGGTCAGTTGAAATATGTTGAAACCATGATGGCGAATGATCTTACGTTTTGCATTGGTCCGGCCGGTACGGGTAAAACATATCTTGCCGTGGCGGTTGCCGTTTCCATGCTGAGAAAAAAACAAATCAGGAGAATCATTCTGGCCCGTCCCGCCGTAGAGGCCGGGGAAAAGCTGGGTTTTCTGCCGGGAGACCTGCAGGCCAAGGTGAATCCCTACCTTCGTCCACTCTTTGACGCCCTGGAAGATATGATGGACTTCGCACAAATGAAAAAATTCATGGAGTTGGATATTATTGAAATCATCCCCCTCGCGTTTATGCGCGGCAGGACTTTGAACGGTTGCGTGATTATCTGCGACGAGGCACAGAACACCTCACCCATGCAAATGCTGATGATTCTTACACGCCTCGGACAGGGCTCCAAAATGATTATAACAGGCGATATTACCCAGATAGACCTCCCAGACGGGCAAAAAAGCGGAATGGTGGAAGCGATTGAAATTCTACGACGTATTAAAGGTATTGGGTCCGTTGAACTCGTACAAAAAGATATTATCAGGCACCAACTGGTACAAAAAATCGTAAGAGCATATAAGAAGCAACGAGAACCCAGAACGAAATAAACGCTGTCTCCAAGATTCAGCGTTAAGTCTTATAGGTTGAAAAAATGTTGTTTAAAAAAAAGAAAACAAGTCCACGACGAAATAAGGTTCGCCAGAACATTCCGGCCGTAAGGTTTTCAAAAATTCTGCAGCCGGTAAACATAAGAACGATAAATTCGATTCTGCTGTGCCTGCTCTTTGTAGTTCTTTGCGTACCCATTATTGCTTTCGAATTAATCCTAAAAGGACGTTATCTTCAAATAATACCCATTACGATTATCATTGCGGAAATCTGCGCCGCCGCCGCATTGTATATTCACCATTACCAAAAAAGAATCGTAAGAAATAACGTTCGTGCGTTAGCTTTAATAATCGTATTTATTCTGCTTTTGTTCATCTCCAAGCTTTGCATTTCATTAACGAATCATACCTCTTGGGCAGTCGGTACGTCTGTATTCGCCGCTATTATTCTAACAATTGTATATGACCAGCGATTTGCCTTGGGAATGAGTCTTGTTTTTACCATTCTCAACTGTTTTGCCGCAATGGCTGTAGCGGATATCGGCCTGTTCTTAACTATGACGGCCGGAGTGGTGGTATGCTGCTTTTCACTGAAAGAAATTCGTACGAGAATGAAATTGCTCGAGGTGGGTACTTTAACCGCCTTTGTGGTTTTGTTTACTTCACTGGTTCTCGGTTTCTGGTTCGCGGACACTCCCTCTAGTGTGTTAGTCCGAGAATCAGGTTGGAACGCCTTGGCGGCTCTGGTCTCGGCGCTAATCATACAAAGTTTGCTGCCGATTATTGAAAAAGCGTTCGGTATTGCCACCAGTATGACGCTGCTTGACTTTAGCGATATGAACAATGACCTGCTGCGAAGACTGGCTATGGAAGCCCCGGGAACGTTCAGTCACAGCCTGCTGGTCGGCTCGGTGGCGGAAGTCGCGGCCGAAGCCATCGGCCGCAACGGCCTGCTATGCAGAGTCGGCGCTTACTATCACGATATCGGAAAAATAAACAAGCCCGGCTATTTTGTGGAAAACGAGCTTGGCTCAAGCAGCCGACATAAGGAATTGTCACCGGCAATGAGCCAATTGATTATTGTTGGTCATGTTAAAGACGGTACTGAAATGTCCAAGGAATATAAACTGCCTTCCGTGTTGCGCCAGTTTATAGATACACATCATGGAACCACACTGGTCGAATACTTCTTCCGTGAAGCCAGAAAAAAGCAGAATTCAAAAGCCGGCAAAAAAGGTTCTCTTTCAGAAAGTGAATTCAGATATGCCGGGCCGAAACCGAGAACCAAGGAAGCCGCCATTGTAATGCTGGCCGACAGCGCGGAAGGGGCACTACGGTCTACTCCTGATATTACGCCCAAAAAAATCGAGACCACGATACACAATATTGCGATGAAACGACTGCAGGACGGCCAATTCGACGAGTGTGAACTTTCACTAAGAGAGCTGAGCCAGATTGAGGCGAGCATGGCAAAATCATTCACCGGCCACTATCACGGCAGAATCCCTTATCCCGAGCAAAATGAGCGGAAAAGGACAGCGGCAGACAACGCGCAACGTGCTAAAGAACAGGATGAAGCTGAAAAAACTGAGACTGAGCAATCAAAGAATAAAAGCAGGCAGCCCTCATGAACGAAGACGGCGAAGATATGGATATCGCGATAAACACAACACAACGTTTCCGGGGCGTAAAAATTTCGCAAACCGAAATAGAAAAACTTGTCCATTCGGTGTGCAAAGCGTTTACAACAGTAAAAAACAAAAGCTCCTGTTTTGAAATAAACATCGCCATCGTTGACGATGGAGAAATCCGAAAAATAAATAACAATTTCAGAAAGAGCGATACCGTCACAGACTGCCTGAGCTTCGACTTGAGTGATGCCGATGAACTCGCCGGAAACGTCTATGAAATCATTGTCAACGGCGAGCGGGCACTGCAGCAGGCGGACAAACGGGGACACAATCCAAAATCCGAACTTGCGTTATACATCGTTCACGGGCTTCTTCATAATCTTGGCTTTAACGATGAACGGCAGGATGAGGCAAAACAAATGCATGAGGCCGAAGACAAGATTTTGCAGGAACTGGGTTACGGCTCGGTATATAATCATTAGCAATCAAAAGGAAATAATGAAAAGTATCTGTAAATTAAAAGTTGCCGGTTCGTGTCATAAACCTACTGGAAAGGGAATTGTGTGAGTTACGTGTCGGTTCTTGTATTGTTGATTGTCTTGTTTGCCCTGGCAACGATGTTTTTTACGGTCTGCGCGATTGCCTTGAGGATAACATCCAAGGGCAAATTGATTGAGACATTTAAAGAAGACGGCAGGGATGAGCAAGCGAATGATTTTATTGACAACAGCGAGCGACTCGCCTTAAGCTGCTCTTTTTACAGGCTTATTCTCAACATCGGTATACTTCTAACGATGTTGCTGCTGTTTTCCGGCTTAGGAACCCACACACACGGCTTAAGCGTTTATATCCTCGGCTGCCTGTCGGCCGGGGCAATCATTTTAATTTTCGGGCTGGCCATACCCTCTGCCTGGGCAAAATATTCCGGCCACAAGGTTTTAAGCCGCTGCTATAAGCTGCTGATTTTTTTCTCCGCGATTATTTTTCCGATTGTTTATTTGTATCAGTTCATTGACGCTTTAACACGCCGCCTGGCGGGTGTATCCGATGCATCCCCCGAAGAAGAGCAGGAGGAAAAACAGGAAGAGTTTCTCAGCGGGCTTGAGGCGGCGGGCATAGCAGACGCCGAAGAGCAGGAGATGATTGAAAACGTACTTGAGTTCACGGATACCAACGTTGATGAGATTATGACTCCCCGCACGGACATTATTGCGATCGAGGTGAATGCCGACCGCAAGACGGTGCTCCAGACCATCACAAACGCCGGGCATTCTCGATTGCCGGTTTACGAAGAGAATATCGATAAAATTGTGGGAATGATTTATGCCAAAGACCTTTTGATGGAAATAGACAAAGAACAAAACGACTTTACGGTGCGGGATAATATGAGAGAGGCGTATTATGTGCCGGAGACCAAGAATCTTCGTGAACTTTTGCATGAGTTTCAGAATCAGAAGCTTCATGTTGCGGTGGTGCTTGATGAATACGGCGGCACGGCGGGGATAATTACAATCGAGGACCTGCTTGAGGAGCTTGTGGGCGAGATTACCGATGAGTACGAAAAGACACCCATCAAGCCCATAAGTCAAGTAGAAGACAGCATTTATGAAGTGGATGCACGAACGAGCGTGGATGATGTGAATGACGAACTCGACCTGGAGCTGCCGGAGGAAGAGGATTACGATACGCTTGGCGGGTTCGTTTTCTCATTCCTGGGATATATTCCTAAAACAGGGGAAAAATTCATTTATGAGAATATTGAATTTACGATAAGCTCGGCGGAGTCGAGGAGGATACGCCGTATTAGGGTGAAGCTGCCCGCGTCATAATTCCATAAGTATATGTTAACTAAAGACATAGCTATCTGTATACGAGCCAGTGATTATTCGGAGACGTCGCAGGTTCTGACTTTTTTTACTGAAAAACACGGTAAAATCAGTGCGATTGCGAAGGGGTCAAAGCGTTCGAAATCGGCTTTTGACGGGGCTGTTGAGGTGTTCTCATGCGGGCAAGTCGTTTATTCACAACCGGTTACGGAAAAGCTGGCGACGCTGACTGAGTTCGAGCAAAAAAGCTGTTTTTCAGGGCTTACGAGGGGATTGTTTTGCTACCACTGTGCGCTGTTCGGGGTGGAGCTGGTGAATTCGATGACGGATGAGATGGATGCGCATCCTCAGTTATTTCAAGGACTTATGGAGTTTTTGGAGCGGCTGGAGGAGGCGGCCGGGGCGGGTGAAAACAGGCGGGAAGGGCTGGTTTTGCTGGTTTTGTTTCAATTGAGGGTGTTGACGGAAGTCGGGTTACGGCCGGTACTTACGGCATGTGTGAACTGCAAAAACGCGTTTTCTGAGGCGTGGGAGGGGGTTTTTTTTAGTAATGAGGGGAAGGGGCTGGTGTGCCGGGACTGTGAGGGGGGGTTTATGGACAAGGTGAGGGTTTCGAGGAAGTGCGCTAAGTCGTTGTCAGATATGAAGTTACTGGTGAGGGCGGAGGAGAAAACGCTGGTGGAGATTGAGAAGGTGCTGGTTTCGTATTTTAGTGATATTTTGGGCCGCAGGCCGCGGATGGCGCGTTATGTTCTTGGCTGACAACGACTTAGGTGAAAAATGGAAGAATGGGGAAGAATGGGGGAAACGATGGAAGATGGAGGATAGAAGATGGAAGATGGTGTCAGGAAGGTGGAAGATGGGGTGGAAAAGTTGGAAAAAGAGGGATTGGAATTGGAAGGATTTTAAGAAGTGAAGAGTGAAGGGATTTGCGGTTTATTTTTTAGACGCGGATTTACACGGGTTAACACGGTTATAATTTTTGCCACAGAGGACACAGAGGTCACGGAGGGAGGACTTCCTGCCGGCGTCCGAGAACGCCTAACGGTTCAAGCTTTCAGCCGTACTCTAAGCGAGCTTATGCGTTCAGCTTTGAAAGCTTTAACCTGCGACTTAGAC
>Ga0180437_10000338_pt1 | contig 92460 bp, 86 predicted proteins | sample SS_ome_4_FD_132410 | JGI IMG/M metagenome (GOLD analysis project Ga0180437, IMG submission 132410) | Hypersaline lake sediment archaeal communities from the Salton Sea, California, USA - SS_3_D_1 metaG | ecosystem: Environmental > Aquatic > Non-marine Saline and Alkaline > Hypersaline >...
CTCGTATCGGGCCATAAGCCAAATGAACAAATTGTTTAAATTCCCAAATCAACAAATTGCAAAAAGGGGAATCAAGGGCGGAACACAGCCCGGAACCGGTAGCCACTGTAGACATAGTTGTAATTGAAATAGCTGCAACTGTAAGGGCCAGCTATCCTGGCACTGCTGCTGTAGTGCTGCTCGGAAAGCCACTCCCAATTAGTTGGGTCTATGCACTCATCTGTTCTTCCTGTTTGATTGCCATAGTCGCCGCAGGTTTTATCGCTGGAGCAGCTTGTTTCATAATCACCAGCTACGTTGTTTCCACCGCAGCTGCAAATGCCGTAAAAATCGCTGGAGCTTGGCAACCTTGTTCCTTTCCAGTTGTTCAAGACCTCTGGGGTTAAGGGTCCGTTGCAAAAATAGCCGTTTGTGCTGTAGCCATTGCTGGTGTTGGGGCGATAACAACTCCAAGGGACAATGTATATAATGCCATATTGAGAATCAGCGGCTGGAGCGCCAGCTGACCAAGAAGCAACTTCCAGAGTGGTGGTTGAACTTGTGGCTATGAGCGCTTCAGAGCCAATTGAAGTTCCGCTGAAAATCTTCACTTTCTGTCCCAGCCAAGCATTAAACGAAGGCCAGCTAGCGTCATTGTCAACCAAAGTGGTGGCTGTGCCTGACTCTGCAGTGCCTGTATAAACAATTCTGCTGTCATTGACACTCTCATCAACAACAGGCAGCAGATCCCTTACCCCGTCATAGCAATCAGCTGTAGCTAAAGCAATATGATTGGTGCCCCCAACTTGAGCTGCTGTTGGATAATCGCCCCAAACAACAGTTCCGTCTGGGAAACTGCCAGAGCAGGTCCAGTCCCCTATCCAAGAATAGTCATACATATCATCGTCGCTGTCAACCTGTTCTGCTCCGTTCCAAGACCAAACATTGAGTTGGGGCGTCGCTTTTGCGCACATGCCGTCTTCCGGGTCGGAAAAGTCCCCGTCTCCATTGCTGTCTTCAAACCAATACCAATCATTAGCAGTGTTGCAAGCTGATTGGGTTAAGCCAGCGCCGGTCCAGCCGGTTCCGGGATATCCAGAATAAACTCCGGTTTCTGCAACACCAAAACTGGTTCCTTTTTTAACAGTGCCTGTGGAAAGCTCTGAAGCATTATAAGTTCCGGTCAAAGCCGAACCATCAACCCAAGCTATTTGCCCAAATAAAAGGTCACTTTCTGAAGCATTCCCCGAGTTAGTCATGCACCACCTGTTAGAGCCGCTCCCTTCTCCGTCATAACTGTCTGGAACCAAATTGGAAGAACCGTCAAAAACAGAGGTGCCGCAAGCTAAAGTTAAAGAGCCAGCGTCCAAGGTCCAATCATTGTCTAAGTGAGCTGTTTTGCCAGAAAAAACATCAGCTGAAGTAGCAGTGCCTCCGTCTGGAGTCAAGGCGCCTGCAATCCCTAAATAGGAAGTGCCTAATTTCACTGTTTCTGGCAAAATAGTTGGTATGGCTTCATAAATTTGGGTCAGAGTATAAAAAGTGGAAGTGGGAGAAACGCTGGGAGAAAAGCTGTGGCCAGCTTCAGTTGAGGTGGCATTAGTTGTTAACCTGGTGTAAACATCGCTCAAAGTATAACTTGTTGCTGCTGGAGACGAACTTGGGGCTAAAGAGCCGGCTTTGACAATTGAAAACAAAATTAAAAAAGAAATCAAAACCACAAAAAAACCGTGAATAATATTTTGAAAGTTTGTTTTCATATCTTTGCTTCAAAGACAACTATTTTTATATAATATCACTCCTGCCCTCTGCTTGGCAAACTTATATGTGGATAAAAAACCGCTTCTTAAAACCTCAAAATAGTTGATGACGGGCAAGGGGTAAATCAAAACTAAAGGCATGCTTGCCTTGACAAAAAAATAAATAGATATATAATTGGTATGGTTGATATAATTAATATAAATAATACAATACCATGAAAGAAACATCCCAATCACTAAAAACGATAAACGCTCTCAAAGCAAGACAAAACTTGGGTCAGCTCTTAGAAGAGGTCTTCTACAAAGGGGACCAATTTGTTATTCAAAGAGCTGGAAAATCAATGGCCGTAGTCATATCTCCTGAAAAATATGAAACATACCTAAGGCAAAGGAAAGAAGATATGAAAATCTTTGACCAAATCAGAAAGAAAAACAAAGGAGTCAGCTTAAAAGAAATAGAAGCTGACGTTAAAGAAGCTATCAAAAGTGTAAGGGAAAATGCTTAGAGCGGTTTTAGACACCAACGTCATAGTAAGCGGCGTCATTACAAACAATGGAATTCCTTTTGAAATACTAAGAAAGTGGGAAAACGGCGAGTTTGTCCTTGTTGTCTCAAAACTCATATTAGAAGAAATTAACAAAGTGCTGCATTATCCAAAGATAAAGAAAAAAAGGCATCTGACAGAGAAAGACATTGCTAATGTTCTGAAGCGACTGAAAAAGTATAGTGTCAAAACCCCTGCCAAGGTTAAAATAAAAGCTATTCATGAAGACCCAACGGATAATCACTTTCTAGCTGCTGCAATAGAGGCTGAAGCTCATTGCATAGTATCAGGAGACCGTCACCTTAAAGCGCTCGGCTCTTATCGGGAAATCGCAATTATCTCTCCCCGCAAATTCGTTGAGGCGCTGAATGACAAAAAGAAATAAACTTGCTATTATTATCTTCCAACCTGCTGTGTGAAAACCGGTTTTGGCTGTCTTTACCTCACTTAAAGGAACTGAATTTCTGTTGTATAATCAAGAATATGAAGAAAATTCTGTATTTAGTGACAAAATCAGAAATAGGAGGCGCTCAGAAATATGCCTTGCAATTGGCCTCTAATTTAAAAGATTATAAAGTTTTAGTTGCAGCTGGGAAAGAAAACGGAGAGCTGTTCAACAAAATACCCAGCATAAGTTTGAAATACTTAAAAAGACTGCCAGACCCTTTTACTGCATTCTTGGCTATTTTAGAAATAAGAAGAATATTGAAAAAAGAAAGCCCTGACATTTTGCATTTAAACTCAACAACAGCTGGTTTTCTGGGGAGCTTGGCTTCAGTAGGTTTAAAACTTAAGGTCATTTACACAGTTCATGGCTGGGCATTCTTGGAACCGGGATTTAAAAGTAAATTATATTTTCTTTTGGAAAAACTTTCTTCTCCTCTTAAAGATAAGTTTATTGTTCTTTCTGATTTTGACAAAAAACAAGGATTGAGAATAACAAAAAAGAAAAAAATAGTTAAAATATACAATGGTTTGGAAAAACTCTCTTTTTTAAGCAGAGAACAAGCAAGAAAAGCTTTGAATCTGCATCAAAAAGAAAAAATAGTTGGCTGTGTTGCTAATTTCTACAAAACCAAAGGATTAAAATACCTTGTAAAAGCTAACTTAAAAGAAAAAATAGTTTTAATCGGAGACGGGCCTGAAAGAAAAAGTTTAAAAAAAGACAATGTCATATTGTTAGGAAGGAAAAAAGACGCTTACAAATACTTAAAGGCCTTTGATGTTTTCTGCTTGCCTTCTGTAAAAGAGGGCTTCCCTTTTGTTATTTTAGAAGCGCTCCAAGCTCAAGTCCCGATTGCAGCAACCAAAGTAGGAGCTTTGCCAGAAATTCTAGAAGAAAAATTCTTGGTTAAATCAGAAAGCCCAGAAGCTTTAAAAGAGAAAATAGAATATTTACTAAAAACAAAAGAAGCGCCAAAAGCAAAACAGGACTTTTCTTTAGAAAAAACGTTAAAACAAACTAAAAATCTTTATGTACTTTGTTCATCCTCAAATACAATTTAGAAAGATCTTTTCTTATCTTTTTCTTTTCTTCCAGAAGAAAAGAATGCCAAAAAAGATAAAGCAAATGTTCCCAGAGAAAACAGTTGTTTTCACTGACATGGGAAGAACAGCTTTTAGAGTCATTGTTGAAGAATTGGGTCTGCAAAACTCTGATATGCTCGTTCCTGCTTTCACTTGCGATGTTTTTCTGCCTATTTTTGAGAGATATAATATAAGGCCGGTTTTTTTGGATATTGAAAAAAATACTTTTAACATCAAAACAGAGGAAGTTGAAAGGAAAATTACTCCAAGAACAAAATCTATTATGGTTTCCCACACCTATGGACTTCCAGCAAACCTAGAAAGAATAACAGAAATAGCCAGAAAGCATGAGCTAAAAGTGATTGAGGACTGCGCGCATGCTTTAGGAGGGAAATACAAAGACAAATATTTAGGTAATTTTGGTCACGCTTCTTTTTTCAGCTTGTACAAGCTCTTCCCTGCTTTAAGAGGAGGAATGGCTGTTTTGCCAAAAGGAAAAAAAGTGAATCTTTCAGAAACAAAATTTTCTTTACGCGACTTTCTTTCTTTCTTAAACTGTTTTTCTTTTTTCTCCTTTCTTTTTAAAAAATATGCTAACAAAGCAGCTCAGAAGAACATTAGGCAAGAAAAATCAAAAGAACCTGCTGGAATTAACAAAGTTTCTTTTAATATCTTTTGTAAAAAAATAGAGAAAATAGATGAAGTGATAGAAAAAAGAAAAAACTTGGCTTTGCTTTTTCAAAAAAAAATAAAGAAATTAGGCTTTGAAGTTCAAGAATTAAAAGACAATTCCTTCACTCTTTTAACTGTTTTCTGTAAAAAAGACAGAAACAAGATTGTCAAAGCTTTAAGAAAACAGGGTGTTTTTGCAACAAGAATATGGCATACTCCTATTATTCTAAATCCAAAAGTAAAAACTGACTTAAGCCAATTTCCAAACACTCTGAAGGTGGCAAAAAAAATAATTAATTTCCCTTTGCAAAACTTCTTTTCAGAAAAAGATATCCACAGGATAATTCAAAAAACCTTGCAAATTATAAAAAAAGAACTATGATATCAAAATACAATATAAAAAGGCTTAAGAAAAGAAAGAGGGGGCTAGCTAAATTTTAGCAGCCCTACAGGGATTAACATTCCAAGAAAAAAGCCAAAAGACCAAGGGTTGCGGTTTCAAGAGATGACCTTGGTCTCTTATTTTACAAAACTATTTATCTTTGCTCTTGTTAGGTTCCCAACATAACCAGTCCCCTTTTGTAATCCTAGAGGAAAAAGAATTTCCTCTTTGTATTTCTCTTGAAATTTAACAACAGCGGCTCTTGTTAAAAAGCCAAAATATCCTGTCACTAATCCTTCAGGATAAATACCGGGTTGGGTTTTCAAAAACTCCTGAAGACATCTTATCTGGTCTCCTCTTTGATTTAAATAAAGGTTTGATGTTATCTTGCAAGATCCTTTTTGAGCTAAAATAGCATTGATTTGTGAAACAAGTTCTGCTATCTGTCTTTGTAATTCTGCTATCTGTCTTTGTAATTCTGCTATAAGCTCAGCTTGATTCTGCTCTAAGGAAACATCTAAAGAAAAAGAATAAACATCCTCATCTTCACCGCCTTCTGGCTGGACAGAAGGAATCAGGGTTAAAGAAGAATAGGCCTTGCCAAAGTTCTCAAAACTAAGTTCTCCTCTTTTCAACTCATCTAAAGAAAGAAAATCCACTTCGCAGCCGTTATCTTTGTCGCAAAGCACATAAGGCACTTTATAATTAACATTGTTCTTGCCTTCAAAAACAACTTTTAAGTCCCCCTCCCCTCCAATGATTCTGTACCAATTCCCAGCCCAGCTTTTTACGCTGTAATTCAAAGAAACGCTGGTTTTTTGGGCTGTTGGAAGAAAAATAAGGTAAGGGGGAACTTTAATGTTCTTTAAATTTTCATTCTGATAGCAAAAATTATTGTTTGCTGCGCAGTCATTTAAAAAAACAGCAATGGTCCAGTCAGTGAAAATATCAGCAAAACTTTTTTCTGTATTCCATTCTTTTAAAGCCTCGTTTAAAGAACCAATGCCAACACCAAATGATTCAAAAGAGGAATTAATCACCTTTGCGCCATATTTTTCAGCTAAATACTGGATGAAGAGAGAGATAACGCCATAATCTGCTTTCTGTGCCTCCCAGTCAATCAAAGAATTGCTGGGAGAAGCAAGAAAATGGCTTACTCTTTGCTTCAAGTTGCTGTTTTGATAGTCCTCATCATAGCCCAGCAAGCTAGGGGCATATTCTGCTCTAGCCTCATTAAGCCAAACCATTTCCATGACTCCTTTTTTTCTTTCTTTCTGGTTAAAAGTAATCAAGTGGGTAAACTCATGGGCTAAATAGCTTTTAACCACGGTACTTTTTAAAAATTCAGCATTTAAATAAACCATTTCTCTTTCATTTGATCGCTCTGACTGCAACCGGGGGTATTCATCTTCATTTCTAAAATATCCTGCAACTTCTGCTTTGGTCTTGTGAAAAAGAACTGTTATTTTCTCGTCATTGTCAATGCCAGGCTTCCATTCAAAACCGTAAGATGAAGTCATTTCAGGATAAATTACTTTATCAAACTCATTGATTAACTTGGCAAGATTGGTCTCAATCAGTGTTTTTTCATCTTCTTCTAAATCAAAATACCATTTCCCTTCCAAATAAAAATAGGCATTGCTCGAAGTAGCATGGAGAAAAGCGCCTATTTGATTCCTTGATGAAGAATCGTAATTTTTATCAACAAAAAAAACTGTCTCAGTTTGAGCCCAAGCAAAAATGCAAGAAAAACATCCAAAAACAATTAAAAAAATTAGTAGCTTTTTCTGCATCTTAAATTATTCTATTTCTAAAAGCTCTATTTCGAAGATTAAAACAGCATTAGGAGGAATAGGGCCCCCAGGAGTTCCCTGCTCTCCATAGCCCAATTCAGGGGCAATAATTAATTTTCTTTTCTCTCCTTTTTTCATGCCTAAAACTCCTTTTTCCCAGCCCTGGATAACTCTGTTCTCCCCTAAAGTGAAACTGAATGGCTGGTCTTTGTCCAAAGAAGAGTCAAATTTAGTACCGTCCTCTAAAACGCCAGTGTAATGAACTGTAACCTTATCTCCTATTTGAGCTTCTTTGCCTTCTCCCTCCTGTAAAACCTCTACTTCCAAACCCTGAGCTTCAAGCTCTGGAACTTTTTCTTCTCCTGTGGGGACAAATTTTTGGTAAAGCAAAAAAGCAATGCAGAGAATCATCACAAATACAGCTAAATTGATAAGGTAGGTTTTTTCCATATTTATTCAAAATAGTCAGAAAGATACTGAATCAAAACTTCACCAGGCAGCCTGTTGTTTGCTTTAGTCCAGTATTCTGCTGGTAGGGCCTTATTGTCAGCTGAAACCGCAACACCAGATGATTCCAAGAGTTCTTTGTCATTAATTCTATCTCCAATAGCAAGAACCTCCTCTTTTTTAATATTCAAGGCCTTTAAAAGCTTTTCTAAGGCCTTGCCTTTAGAAACATCCTTTCTTTGGATGTCAAAGGCCTCTCCATTCCACATCACTTTCAACTCTTTTTCCTTGTCAATCTTTTTTACTATATTATAAACAGACTTAATTTCTTTATCAGAATGAGCTGTTATTATAAACTGCTTTGGCTCAAAGCCCTTTATTTCCAGATGCTTTAAATTGTTTCTTATCAAAGCCAATTTCTTGAAATAATTATCATCATATTGAAAAACCTGACTTATCCTCCCTTTAAAAAGAATTAAATTGCCATTTTCTGCCATTAGCATTGTCTTCCCCCCTATTATTCTCCCATAAAGAACTTGGAGGTAATTCAAGGCCCTCCCAGAGGAAATGCAGATAATTAAGTTTTTCTTAAGCTTGTTAATTTTTTCAGCTAGTTCTGGAGAAAGCATAGCTCCAGAAAACTGAACTGAATAATAGGAATTGGTTTCTTTTTCTTCAATTGTTGTCCCTCTTGAAACACAAACCCCGTCACTGTCCAAAACAATCATTTTCAGTTTCTTCAACTTTGATTCTGGAATTTCTTTGTTGAAAACATTGCCTCTGGCTCTGTCAATAAGCCAAGAGCTTGACTGGGCTTTGCCACCACCAACATTAAAAACCATTTTAATGCCAAGCTTTTTGCAAACTTCAGCTTCAGGCAAATCAACTATTTCTTTCCTGTCTCCACCATTGGCAAATATATCTGGTTTTACTTTAGCCAAGCTTTTCACAACTGTTCTGTCTTTGTCAACTGACAAGAAAACCTCATCCACATACTTTATTGCTCTTATCACTTCAGTTCTTTCTTTTTCTGACATAAAAGCTACGCCTCCTTTCAGCTTCACTTGATAATCATTGTTTAAAATAACAATAAGCTTGTCTCCCAAGGCCTTGGCTGATTTAAACAATCTAATATGGCCCTTGTGCACAGGGTTGAAATATCCAGAAACAGCGACTATTTTCTCTTTCTTTTCCATGATAAATCAAGGATAGCACATCTTAGTAAAAAAATAAATAAGCAAAAAGCCCCAGAAAGGGGCTCTCTGCTTTTCCTCTGCTCGTTCTCTGCAAGGAGGAGAACCGAGGACTCTTTGCTACTGAACCGAGAATGACCAACTGTTTGAAGGTATGGCCTTGATCTTGTTGGCTGAGATGCCAACATCAAGCCCATCACCCCAGATAATAGCATTAGTATTATCATCAGTGGCAGTGCTCAAGTTGTCAAGCGACAAAGTTACATTGTCGCCAGAAGTGCCAACACCAGTAACATAGGCTTGGACCTGGTAGGTTACAGAACCACCTGCTGGAACTTCATCCAAGTAGGTGCCAGCATTGTTGTATAGTTTGATATTTCCTGTCTTGCTGTTCAAGTCATTGTTAGTGCCAAAGTCAAAGCTAGCAACAGTTGAAGTGGTGTTGTAGGTAGTTGCTGTGCCTGTAGCTGAAGCCACATAATCATTCAATGCTGTTCCAGGAACATTCTTGTCATACAAGGTCAAATCTTGAATAGCCAAATCACTACTTGTGGTGGCAATATCAAGCAAGCTGGTGTTCAAGTTAACGCTATAAAGCCTTACAGCTCCACCAGCGTCAGCCGAAACAGTAAATTCGAGCAATATCTTGTTTCCAGAAGACAAGGTGCTGTTCTTTTCGTCAGCTGCAACAGTTGGTCTTGTCTTGTAAACAAGGTGGCTGTTTCCTGCTGATTCTGCGCCCTTGGCAATCTCATGGTTTTCTGTGCCGCTCATAGCGCCTTTGTAAGTTGTTGTCGCAATACCAACAGCAACAGAAGAACCAGAAGAGGCGTACACATAGGTGTTAACGTTAGCTTTAACAGTCAATACCTTTTCCGTGCCAGCTGGAATCACCCATGGGCTAGCTGTCAAATCAAAGGTTGCATTACCATCAATATCAAGAGCAGCCTTCGAAGCACTCAGACCATCACCTTCAACAGTGATGTTCTTTAACGTGCTTGTTGGCGCAGAACCACCCAATGTGGTGGTAGCTACCAAATAGGTAACATTGATGTCTTCAGCTGAACTTGAAGCTGAATATCTCAGCTTAGCTAAAGTGACACCACTTGTTCCCATAACCACCATGTCAGCCACTGGATTAGCAGCATCAACATTCACATCCATTCTGCCTGCTGAAGCAATGTAGTTTGCTTGACCATATACACTACCAGAACTATTGGCAGGCGTATTGGTTGTTTTTCCAGTACCGCTAATTGTACCCAATACCACTTTCTCACACTGTCCAGGAGTGGCAGTTTGATTCAGGACATCAGCGTACACATTCAAAGTGAACTGTTCACTCGCTGCCAGGCTAATGTATGGGGATGGATAGAAAGTGCTGGTAGCTGAAGCACTGACATTGGATAGCTCACTGCCAATGTGGGTACCGGTTTCTTTTGTGCCTTTATAGAGATTCATCTTCTGGACACAGTTATTGGTAGTTGTTGCCCATCTTGTTTCAATGCCTGTAATATCAACACCTTCTGAAGCGCCAGCTGAGATAATAAAGGAGCCAACCAAAACTTGGGTAGCGCCTGGCACAGCTGTTGGATTGCTTGCTGACCAATCACTGTATGCTTGGTTAATAGCAGCAGACACAGCACCAGAAGAAATAGTCAACTGGAATCCAGTAGCAGAGCTCACAGTCACACTGGCTGCAGAAGTTCTGCCTATGGCTGTGGCACTATCAATTCTCATGGTGATGGTCTCGCTACCACTATATGAAGTGCCATCAGACCTCTTTGCGTCAGCTCTAATCTCAATAGTATGGGTTTCACCATCAGCTGCAACAACAAAAGTATTACCGAAAGTGAACGTGGTTGTTGTGGCTGTAGCAGAATCAGCTGCTGTAGTGTAAGCACTATCTGTAGTGCCTTTTTGAGCACCATCATAAACAATCTTCAACTGATACAAACCACCAGTAAGAACCGTGCCATAACCCTCAATAGACATATCGCTCATTTTCACATCTTCGCCTTCTGCTTTAACGTCAAATTTGGCTAAAGTGATATTAGTACCATCTTTAGGAATATTGCCAGATGGTGAATCAAGTGCTCTTGATAAAGTCAACCTTCCGGTAGAAATGGTGGAAGTATTGCTCATTTCATGAATAGTGAAGGTATCAGCCATGTCTGGCTTCAGATAAACACTGTATTGAGTGTCAAAAACCTCAATATCAGTCAATTCTCTAATGCTGAACTTAAAGGTTCTGTTTGTGCCTCCAGTTAAATCAGCCTTAACGTGCATCACCTTGGTAATGCCTTTGTTAATAACCAAAGGATCTCCTGACAAATCAAAGATAACTGTTTTATCATCATTCATCTGAGCTATTGTGCTTCCGATTTGAGTAGCGCCATCATAAAGCTTCAAGTTCTGCAAATCATCAGCGTCAGTAGAGCCAGTGTTGTGTACTTTTATCCTCCTCACTTCAAGCTTTTGATCAGATCCTGCCAAAGTGAAGTTAAACACATCAAATCCATCTTGAGGGTCAACTGATGCGGCAGGAGATGTGCTTGTAGCTACATCCAGCTTACCTAAATCAGCAGTTGTTGCTGTTGACATTAGGTTGCCGCTTAGAGGATAAGTGCCACTAACTTGAGAAGCATCAGATGTTAGGTCTGTTGCAGCTTCTAAGCTAAAGCTCATGGTCTTTCCAGAACCAGTACCATTAGTCAAATCAACCTTCAAGGTAAGAACCTTGGTGCCACCAGCTGGAATAGTAATAAGCCCAGCTGAATTAGCAAAGGTTAAAACTGATTCTGTAAATGACTGATAATCAATAATCTTGGTGCTCCCTTCGTAAAGATAGGCCTGGGAAACATCAGCGTCAGCTGAAATCCCGCCCCTCTTTAACTTAAGCTCAGTCACTTTTACGTCAGAAGAATCACCATTAGCCAACTGAATCTTGAGCATTGGAATCATGGCTTGAGCACCGTCAGCTGAAATTGAATCAGCCACAATGGTTGCTGCCACTGGATTGTCTGAAGCTAAAGAAATAGTTAGCCCAGCTCCTGGAGGAGGTGGAGGTGTAGTACCACCATCACCACCATCACCAGTTCCAGCGCTTAAGATTGAATTCAGTTTCGCTCTTGTAGTGCTTCCGACAAAGCCGGTTCCCTGGGTTAAACCCCAAGAAGCCAAAACTTCGCTTGCATAATTGTTCTGGAATTTGATAACAGCGCCCTTGGTCAAAGGACCAAAATACTGAGTTTCATACCCAGCAGAACCAACACCGCTTGAAGCAACAAGCGTCTCAGGATCGGTATTCAATACTGCCTGAAGACATTTTACATCACTTCCTGTTGATCCTACCGCTAAGTTTCTTGAGAAGCTAATCCCAACACAAGCTGCAGGTACAGTTCCGCTAGTTCCACCCCCCCCTAGAGAAGAGAGTTGAGCTTGCAGAGCAGCTAATTGAGCTTGTAAGTCAGCAATTTGCTGTTGAAGCTCTTCAGCTGTTAAAGCTCCGGCTGGAACCGCAGGAACCATCATCATTGCCGCAACCGTTGTAGTTGTAGCAATTGAAATAATCTTTTTTACTAATTTACTCATTTTTATCTAATATTTTCGATCTGCAATTTTGTTTAAAAATCAACAGATCTTGCGACTTTTGTAATCCTTAAAAAGGACTACTATTGTTATTCGACCTTTTTTATAAAAACGCCGTCGACGACCTTTTTATTTTATCTGTCCGAGAGGACAGTTCCTGCCCAAGAAAAATCCCAGGCACAAACTGTCCTCCCTAAACGGCGTTCAATTAACTCCTATTTTCATAATGAAAATCATTGCTTCAGAAAGCTTTCCCTCGTTGTAATAAGTCTCTGCTTTTTCTAAGTTCTCCCTGTCGCTGGCATTCAAATCTCTAGTTTGCAACTCAGCTAAATAGGCTTCAAACATTTCCTGTTGGAGTTGGGAACTTCTTTGCTCCAAGCTCTTGGATACTTCCTCTACCTCTACCAAGCTTGCCAATACCTGTCTTGACAAAGTACCGTTGTCTTGCTTGATTCTTTCAATGGCTTCAGCTCCCCTTTTTGCTGTTCCTTTTACCACTTCAGTCATTGCCAGGGCCTGGCCAGGATCTTTCACATTTTTCAAATTATCCAAAGAAACACTAATTTCTTCTAATTTAGCCCTTATTTCCTCTAAGGAAGCTACTGCTGTTTCATTGGCCTCCCCTTGAGAAGCAAACTTGGAAACCAAAGCATTAAAATTTTCATAAACTGTAACTGGAGAATTGCTGGGAGAGAATAGGGTAAGTCCTGCAGCAGCTGCCACCACCACCAAAACAAGAGAGCTCAGCAAGAGAGCATGCCTTCCAACAGGCATAAAAAGCCAGGAGGTCTCTTTTGGCTCTTGTTCAAACAAATCCCTTTTACACAAAGAAACCCAATGCTTGTTGGGCTTAATCCGATTCAATCTCTGGAGTTCTTTTATGAGTTGCTTTTCGTCCATATTATTATTATGACGTAAAAAAGCTCAATTTATTACAGGTTTTTCCATTTTTTCCCTTAATTCCTTTAATGCCCTGTGCAACATAACCCGAACAGCATTTTCGCTTTTATTCATCATAAGAGCAATCTCCTCAACAGAATAATCATCAATATACCTTAAAATAAGGACATCTTGATGCTCTTCTTTGAGTTCATTTAAAACATCCTGCATTTCCTCAATGTCTGATTTAATTTTCTGCTCTTGTTCAGGTGTTGGAGCCTCGTCTGTCACCTCAACAGCTTGAGTGGATATAATTTTATATCTTGACCCTTTCCTGTAATAGTCAGCTATTTCAGCTCGAGCCACTTGAAATAGGTAGGCGCTGGTGTTTTTAATCTCTTTGCCTGATTTAAATTGCTTCCAGCTTTTAGCAAAAACCTGGGCAGCCAAATCTTCTGCTGTCTCAACAGATCCTATTTTTAAATAGATAAACCTGTAGATTTTCTCTACATTATGGTCGTATATTTTAGCAAATTTTCTCTTTTTATGCTCCATGTATTGTTAGGACATTAGTAGGACATTCACTGTCCTACCTATTGTCCTACCCTAACCTATACTCTGTATCGCTTCTTTCCCCCACTCTTTTAACTAATCCTTGATTTAAAAGAAATTCAAAATCCCTTCGAAGCGTTCTCTTGGTCACATTAGGGAAAACCTCTTGCAAATCCTTAACCTGAAGAGAATCCCTGTTCTCTAAGAGCCTTAAAATCTCCTTGCACCTTTTCTTGCCAGCTAAAACCTTGCTAGGTTTGGAAACTGGCTTTGAAACAGGAGTAGGATTGGATGGCTGTGGTTTTTCAACTTTCTTTTTTTCTAAGCTCTGCTCTATTTCCCTTTTTATCTGCTTATACTCTTTAGCTAAAACCATAAAATATTCTTTATTGGCCCATTCCTGCTCTCCTGCTATCTTGAAATACGCTAATAAAGATTCAATGTCTGTTTCTGTCTGGCCTTGCTGTTCTTTTTTCAAACCAGCAGGACTCTTAGACAGCAGTATTAAATTCTCTAAAATAGAATTGGCTTTTTCTCTAATGCAAGACCTTAAGGGTTCTCCGTCTGGAATGGACTCTGTGACTTTATACAAAACTAAACTCAGCTTTATCAAATAGCTGCTTTCCATAATTTTTTCATCTTATCATCAGGAGGCAAAAAGTCAATAAATAGGAAAAGAAAAAGGGCGCTGTCTGATTCCGGGCTAAACCCAATTGCTCCATCCTTCTTTTGCAAAAGAAGGAGCTCAAAGAGAAGAAAGCATCCTTACATTAATATTCACTTTTGTATTATTAAAATAAAAAAGTTAAGATTTTGTTGAGTTATCCACAGCTGTGGATAACTTAAGTTTGACTTCAATCAAAACTCTCACTAAAAAGAAAGATAATAAAACCATTAAAAAAATGAAGAAAAAAACGTTAATAATCTTTGTCATAATCCTTATAGCTCTTGCAGGGATCGTTTGGTTCTTCTTGGCGCCCATAGAAAAACCAGAAGGGACTAGCACTCCCGAAGGCATAGAAGCTCCTGTTCTTTTTTCGAAAGAGGATTACAAAGTCGTGGAAAGAGATGGAGAACAATACCTAGACATTGAAAAAATAGGATTTTCAGCAAAAATACCCGAGGATTGGAAAATAGAGCAAGTCGGAGAAAAAGAATTACCTTGCCTAGTGCACCTGCTCTCTCCTGACGCAGAAATATTGGGAACGTTGCGAAAAGGATGCGGCATCACTATAGCAGCGGGAACAGCAGAAGAACAACTGGCCGAAATAGAAACGCAGATATTAGCTATAAAGAAAGAAGCTGAAAAATCTATCGAAACCCAGGAAGGCTATCTTCTGGAGCTCATTAATATAGGCGGAAATGAAGCGCTAAAATGGACGGCACCCAAAAAACCTTCTCTAGGCCAAGCCCTTGGCATAAACGTGCTCCTATCAAACGGAAGATTGTTAAGCATGGACACTAGGCTTCCAGAGGGATACGAAGAAATATGCAAGCCAACTTGGGAAGCATTCATACACTCCATCGAAATACGCTAATTCTATATAGAGAAAGGAGGAACAACCCCTCAGGAGGAACAAAAACTATGAAAAAAAAGTTCCTCCTCCAGGTAACAGGCATAGCATTAATAGGGCTGTTTTGCCTGCCCTTTTTCATCACTTCAGGAGATGAGCCGTGGCCCTTAAGCAAAAAACAAGCTCAAAGCCTGCTAAGCATTATTAGAAAATATCCTTTGACTGAAGCTCAAAGGGATTTCTACGACGCATCGCTTTACTATCCTCACTCTTCTTATCCAAGAAAAACTGGAGCTGTAGCCCTTACAAAACAAGCTATCCTAAAAAAACAACTTGATTATTGGTTTAAAAATGTTCCCATTGAGCTTTCAAAGAATTTTATAAAACTATCTCTGAAATTAATCCCCCTGCTAAACGGCGTAGATGTATCAGCTGTTTTAGATTTAATAGAAAAATACACAGTGAAAAAAGCAACAGACTACGCAATGGATTGGTTTCTACAAAACGAAATAAAGATAGGCGCAGGGGAAGGAGAATATAGCTTTCTGTCTTACCAAAAAAGCTGGCAGACACTTAATATCCCCTATTTAATTGTTTATGACCCAAAAAACCAAAGCATTATTGCCGAGTTTTACTCAACTCATCCCATAGAGCCACCAACCAACAGGGGTTCTTTAGGAGGACCAGAAATGGCTTTAGATTGGCTGAGCTCCACTTGCTGGCCCTGGGATCTATGGATACACAACGAAAAAAACAGAGACAATGATGGTAAATTAGAGCCTTTCATTATCAGAATAAAAGGGTTTGTAAAGGAAGACAGACACGGACTTTTCTCTTGGGACAAAACAAAGGGAAAAATAATTCTAGAGGTTGACTTTGATAAACCAGTTCCTCAAATCACATCAGGAGATATTGTTTGGAAGTCAGGAACTGCAATGAAAATCCAATTTGTAAAAAATAAGTTCATAAATCCTGCTTTAGAGAAATTAGAAACATTGAAAGAAAAAGTCTCCAAGGCAAAAGAAACAGTAGAAAAAATAATAGAAGGATTAGGAGACATTGTTGAACAAGCAGACACAGAAGCTGCAATTGGAAATAGAATTTCCTTTAAAAACATCACGACTGAAGAAAAGGAAACAAAGACAGCCATCACCATGAAGAAAGAGCCAAGTCGAGAAAGCAGCTTGCTTCCTGCAATGAAACACATCGAAGAAAAAGAAATAGAAGAAAGTCCTGTTGAGGAAGTAGAGCCCCCAGAGATAGAAGAAAAGGCAGAAAAGGAGCCCGAGACAGAAGAGCAAGAAGAAGAGATAGCAGAGCCGCCAGAAAAAAAAGAAGAAATCAAAGAGAAAAAAACCGAAAAGGCAATAACTTTCTGCTCCATTGATAATATAAAAAATTCTTCTTTTTCTTCCCTTGTTTTCAATGAAATCGCTTGGATGGGAACAAAAAACTCTGCAAATGATGAATGGATAGAATTAAAAAACATTTCAGGTTCTTTAATAGATTTAAAGAATTGGCAAATAATTGACAAAAAAGAACAGATAAAAATAAGTTTAGAGGGTTTTTTAGGGCCAGGAGAACTTTTTCTTCTGGAAAGAACTGATGATTCATCAGCGCCTAATGTGAAAGCCGACTTAACTTTCGCAGGAAACATCAACAACACAGAAGAGGAGCTATATCTTTTCAACAATAACTGTCTGTTAGAAGATAGGGTATCAGCTAATCCATATTGGCCAGCTGGGGACAATTCAACAAAAAGAAGCATGGAAAGAAAAGATGATTTGTCCTGGCAAACAAGCAAAGACATCGGGGGAACTCCTAAAGCGCAAAACAGCAGTGGAAAAGCGAAGGTCGTGGCAGGCGGAGCATACAGCGCCCCTCAACCCATCCAAAAAAGTCCTACCCCAGAAGTAATAGAGCCCGAAGCAAAACCTCTAAAAATAATCATAACTGAGGTCCAAATAGGAACAGCAAGCTCTTCCGATGAAGATTTTGTAGAGCTCTTTAACCTCTCTAGCTCTTCGGCTGATATCACAGGGTGTAAGTTGAAAAAAAGAAGCTCAACAGGCAATAACTACTCTATCCGTTCTTTCCCAGAGGGGTCTATCATTGCGCCTAACAGCTATTTCCTGTGGGCAAATTCAGAATATCAAGACATAAAGTCAGACACCACGTCTACACAAACTCTTTCAAACAACAATAGCATTGCCTTTTTTGATAAAAACGATTCTATTCTCGACCAACTAGGATGGGGAGAAAGCAAAGACGCCTTCCACGAAACAGAGGTTTTCCCTAAAAATCCAGAAAAAGGACAAAGTTTAAGCAGGAAATACGATGAACAATACCAAGATACAGATAATAATAAAGAGGACTTTGAAATAGGTGTTCCTACCCCAGGCAAAGAGAATCAAAAGCTTGAAGCCGAAGAAATAGTTCTCGAACAAAAGCTACTCCCATCTATAAAAGCCTTCACAGCCATTCCTTCTGCTGAAAGAAAAGGAATTGATCTTTTTTGGATAGCTACTTCTTCAAAAAAATACATTGTAAAACAATCAAATACAGAAATAACAGAAGAAAGCTGGGAACAAGCTGAGCTAATATCAAGTAGCATAGAATCTTTTGATGACATAAAAAGAATCAGTTTGAGGAATCTAGGCACAGATAACACTCTCTACTTTGGTCTTAAATTTATCAGTCCTGATGGAGCTACCTCTAGTCCGGCTATCACAAAAACAAAACCACTTCCTGCATTTCAGTATAATGAGGACAACACTATCACTGATCCCTATACCAAACTCACTTGGCCCAAAGATGCTAAAAACGAAGCCTCACAATATGGCACGACAACTACCCAATATGAAGCTAAGCTTTTCTTAGGCACAAGCACTGCCTCTTTTTTCGGCTTTGATGACTGGAGACTCCCTAATTTCAAGGAATTGTCTAGCATTATAAATTATGGAGAAAAGGTTTTCATTGATTCTCTTTTCGAAAACATAGAAAAGGCAAAATATTGGAGTTCTGACAAGTGGATAGTCCATTCGGGTTATCCTGGAGTACCATCAGAATATAAAGCATGGTTTGTTGATTTCGAGAATGGCAACATAGAAACAGAACAGTTTAAGGGCAATGATTCTCCACAATACTATTTTCTTCCTGTGAGAGGAAATGCTTTAAGAGGTGGTATGCCTGATGATGATTTTGATTTTCTCATCAGAAATGGAGATGGAACAGTTTCAGATCCAAGGACTAACTTGATGTGGGCTCAATATAATTTTGCTCAAATAAAAAGCTCAAACAGAATGAAATGGGTACATGCTATGAAGTTTGCTATGAATAGAGTACTCTGCAACGACGGCACCTTTCAAGGCAGCCTAAAAGAAGAAGGAGACTGCTCTCAAAATCAAGGAGTAAAATATGACGACTGGAGACTCCCTAATCTTCACGAATTAATTCTTATGACTAAAAGAGGAGGCTCTTGGGCGCTTCCCTGGTCAGGCCTAAGCTATTTCTATTGGTCCAGCACCCTGTTCGACAATGAACACGCCTGGAGAGCTGGTAATGGAGATTTGGTAGGAAAAATAGCCATAGAGAAAACTTCTAGGAAACTGAATGTTCAGGTAGTGAGGGATATAAACTAATGTCACTTAGATTTGAGCCCTTGGGCAATATACTTTTCCATCAAAGGCTGATAAGGCACATTCATCTCGTTGGCTTTTTCCTTGGCCCTGTTTATCATAAACTCAGGCAATCTTAAAAAAATAGACCTTGAGCTGGGCTTTGAATTTGGAAAAGTAAAGGCGGTGAATAATAACCTTCCAGCTTTTGTCTTGGTCAATAGAATAAATCTTTTTTCCTTGCCAGAATGAAGTATGCCTTTAAGAATAACCTTTTGTGATGAGAATAATAATTATAAACTAAAATCCCGGCAATATTTACCAGAGAGAAGCTCAGGCAACACTCTCATCTTTTTTGCTATTTCCTGTATGTCTTGCTCGCTCTACGTTCTAAGGTTAAAATCTTGATGGAATCGCCTGTTTTGCGGAAAATAATACGGATATCGCCCTTACGGACACGGAAGACGTCATCCCTTGCTTTTAGCTTTTTCAAATCCAAACCCCGAAAGTTGCCGTCCTTTATTCGGATTAGAATTTCCTTAAGTTTTCTTCTCTCTTGAGAGCTCAATTTGTTTAAAGCTTTTTCAATTCTATCCATAATAAATTAAAGACGTTGCAATAACTCCTCGAGATCAATACCTCCTTTTTTAATCCCGGTGAAAGCTATCACCTCTTCCCAGCGGCCTTCTTCTATAGGAGAAATCTTAAATAAAGCCTGGGATTTCTTAAAAACAATGAAAGAATGGCCCCTTTTTACCTTTTCAGCGTATCCTTGCATATTTTCTCTTAAATTCTTTACAGTAATAATATTTTCCATATTTTTAACTTTATTTTATGTTCAACTTAAGTTTAGCTTATTAAAATCCCTTGTCAAGGGATATAAACTAAAAAATCCTGATTTGGTCAGGAAAAATTGCTCTAGAAATGGCGAAGGAGCAAAGTGTGTACAACACTGAGCTCCTTTTTATGCCGATGTAACTGTTTCTGGGGGTTAGTGGTTCGCTCGGTTTGGTTATTGGTTGTAATATGTGCTGTATGATTGCTTTCTTTATTTCATGATAAAAAAATAAAACAGCTATGTCAAATAAAGCTGTGGATAAATGGGGTTGGGCAGATACAGCAATGCCATACCTGCCCAAGAGAGGAGTAGTAAAATGATGAAACTATGGATGCTCTACCCCCAGAATAACAAAATCCCTTAACCAAAGTCAAGGGAATGAAGCGGAGTGGCCTCCAGCAAACCTTGTGGGCTCCCTCCGGGTGCTGAAGAGGGGGGAGAGGTAGTGAAGGCCACAGATAAGTGGATTACCATCTCCATCTTAAACTAAACAAAAAAACCTGTCAAAGCCAAAAGACAAGATTACTTCACAGCAGCAGTTCTGCTCTTGCTACCTGCCTTGAAAACCACTTCTCCTTTTTGCAAATCAGCTGAAACAGAAGAACGTTCCCCTATCTGCCCTGTTATGATTTGCAAAGAAAGAGGGTCTAAAATCATTCTTTGTATTACTCTCTTTAAGGGTCTTGCGCCAAGATTAACATCAAATCCTTTCTTAGCTAAATGGTCCATTAGGGCCTTGGAAAAATTAATTTTAATTCCTTTGGCTTTAAATAATCTCTTTTTTATTCTCTCTAATTCCAAGTCAACTATTTTTCGTATTTCCTTTTCTCCTAAGTAGTTAAAGATAATCACTTCATCAACCCTGTTTAGAAACTCTGGCTTAAAATATTCTTTCAAAGAATCAAATATCTTCTTTTTGGTTGCTTCTTTCTTTGCTATGCCTTTGCTTTTTTCAATTTCAAAACCAAAGGGTTGGAGCTCTGCGATATATTCAGAACCAACATTTGAAGTCATAATAATAATAGTGTTTTTGAAAGAAACCTGCCTTCCTTTAGCATCTGTTAATCTGCCGTCTTCAAAAATCTGCAGAAGAATATTAAAAACTTCTGGGTTTGCTTTTTCTATCTCATCTAAAAGAATAACACTATAAGGTCTTCTCCTAATTTTTTCCGTTAACTGGCCCCCTTCTTCATAGCCAACATAGCCCGGAGGAGAACCAATAATCTTAGAAACGCTGTACTTTTCCATGTATTCTGACATATCAACAGAGATTAAGGCCTTTTCAGTGTCAAAAAGAAAATCAGCTAAAGTCCTGGCTGTTTCTGTCTTTCCAACTCCAGTAGGACCTAAAAAGAGAAAAACTCCCATGGGTCTTGCTTCATCTGCAATACCAGCCCTGCCTCTTCTAATAGCATTTGAAACAGCAACAATAGCCTCATCCTGGCCAATAACCCTTTTCTTTAGTATTTTCTCCATTTGTTCAAGTTTTTTAGCTTCAGCTTGGACCAATCTTGTCACTGGAATGCCTGTCCACCTTGACACCACCATAGCCACATCTTCTTCTGTCACTTCTTCTTTAAGAACAGAATTCTTGCTTTGCATAACTTGTAATTTCTTTTCTGCTGAAGATAATTTTTTCTTTAGTTCAGGTACAGCGCCATATTTTAATTCAGCCACCTTCTGCAAATCAGCTTCACGCTGGGCCACCTCTATTTGAAAGGAAACCTTGTCAATCTCTTCCTTCAAATTCTTGATTTCCAAAATAATGTTCTTTTCTGAAACCCATTTAGCTTTCAAGCTCTCTGCTTTCTCATTCAAGTCAGCCAAAGACCTATCAACAACTTTTAATCTTCTTTGAGGACCTTCCTCTTTTAGCAAAGCCTGCTTTTCTATTTCCAGCTTAGTTATTTCATCTTTCAACTTTTCTAATTCCTGGGGCTCTGATTCAATTTCCAGCCTTAAAGCAGAAGCTGCTTCATCCATTAAATCAACTGCTTTATCAGGTAAAAACCTGTCTGTAATATATCTGCTTGAAAGCTCTGAAGCAGCTTTTAAAGCAGAGTCCTTTATCTTTACTCCATGATGAAGCTCATACTTTTCCTTTATTCCTCTTAAAATAGAGACAGTGTCTTCCATAGAGGGCTCTGAAACAAGCACTGGCTGAAATCTTCTTTCCAAAGCAGGGTCTTTTTCAATGTATTTTTGGTATTCTTTTAGAGTGGTAGCTCCAATTGCTTTTAATTCCCCTCTGGCTAAGGCCGGTTTTAACAAATTAGAAGCGTCAATAGATCCTTCAGCAGCTCCAGCTCCAACCAAAGTGTGCAACTCATCAATAAAAAGAATATAATGGCCATTAGATCTTTCCACTTCTCTTAAAAAGGCCTTAATCCTAGCTTCAAACTCGCCTCTGTATTTTGTCCCAGCAACCAAAGAGCCCAAGTCCAAAGCAATGATTTCCTTACCCTTAAGAGATTCTGGAACATCCAAGCTCACCACTTTTTTGGCTAAACCTTCAACAATAGCTGTTTTTCCAACACCTGCTTCTCCAATTAAAACAGGATTGTTCTTTGTCCTTCTTGATAAAACCTGCATTACTCTTCTAATTTCGCCTTCTCTTCCAATAACAGGATCTAATTTTCCTTCAGCAGCCAAAGCAGTAAGGTTTCTAGCATATTTTTTAATTACTTCAAACTTTGATTCTGGATTAGGGTCAGTTATTTTCTCACCACCCCTAATATCAGCTAGTTCTTTTAAAATAGTGTCTTTGTCCAAAGGAGCTCCTACTAATTGAGAAGTAAATCTTACTCTTTCTAAAGCGCCTTGGGCTCTTGTTTTAACCGACAAAACCGCTAAAAACAAATGTTCCACTGAAACAAAATCATCTCCCATTTCAATGGCCTCATTTCTGGCCTGTTCTAAAACTCGAGCTAAATCCTGGGTCAAATAGAACTGGCCCATGGTTTTGGGAGCGCCCAAACCTCCCAAAGGAATCTGAGTTAATGCTTTTTCTGTTTTCCTTTTCAAATCCTTAATATCAACCTGTATTTTTTTAAGCAAAGTTAAAACAATACTGTCTTCTTGAATTAACAGACCTAAAAGCAAATGCAAAGCATCCACCTGGTTCTGACGTCTTTCTCTGGCAATGCTTTGCGCTTTCATCATTGCCTCTTGAGCTTTGTAAGTAAAATCACCTCCTTGAACAAATGCCATATATTCTACTATAAAACAAAAGCGAGATTAAATCAAGGCGCTTAATCACTAGCGCTTTCACCTAAAACAGCAGTCGCCAAAATTTCCTTTCCATCCCTTAAAACCTTCAAAGTAATTCTGTCCCCAGCATAATACCGCTGAATTGCTTTGCTTAAAGGATAATCCAAAGTAATTTCTTTTCCATTTAACTCTAAAATAATGTCATTTTCTTTTAAACCAGCTTTTTCAGCAGCAGAGCCAGGCACAATAGCGGGCTCGTCAACACCACTGCCTCTAATAATAAGGACCCCTTTGTCAACAGGCAGGCCTTCGCTTTCTTGGATTTCAGGAGTAATAACAACATACCTTACCCCTAAGAAAGGATAAACTATCCTCCCTTGGGATTTAACTTGAGCTATAGCTCTTTTTGCTTTGTTAATGGGAATAGCAAAGCCAATATTCTGGGCTGACTCTGCCACTGCCACATTAACTCCCACAACTTCTCCTTTTAAGTTTAACAAAGGCCCTCCTGAATTTCCTCTGTTAATGGCAGCGTCCGTCTGGATAACATCTTCCAATGTTTCTATCATACCGCCACCAGAAGCATTAATAGTCCTTCCCAAACCAGAGACAACGCCAACAGAAACACTATTGCTAAACTCACCCAAAGCATTGCCAATAGCAATAACACTCTGGCCTCTCTGCAAGTTATCAGAATTACCTAATCTTAAAACAGGCAAAGCAGAAGCTGCCGCTATTTTCAAAACAGCCAAATCCTGAAAAGGGTCTCTGGCTAAAACTTGAGCTTCATACTTTTCTCCGCTGCTTAAAACAACAGTATATTCAGCATCTTCTTCTAAAACCACATGCTTGTTTGTCAAAACCAGACCATCAGAAGAAATAATAAAGCCGGTTCCACCGCCAACCACCTGTTTTTCAGTCCCTTTCTGTCTTAACCTTGGAATCCCAAAATCAAAAAAATCACCAAAAGGTTTTTCAATATATTGTTCATAAACCGGCACTTCCTGGGTAATAATAATGCTGACAACAGAAGGAGAAGCGCTCTTTACCACAGAAACAACAGCTTGTTCTTGGGTGATGTAGGTTTGCGGTTCTTCTTTGTTTTCTAAAATAATAAAAGGGGCTTCTGCGTCCCCTTCCAAAGATCCAAAAATGCCTGTTATTTGAGCTTTCAGAAAACCACTGTAATAACTTCCCAAAAAAACACCCAAAATAAAAACAACTAAAATAAAGAAATAAAGGAAGCCCTTGTTAAGCTTTACCTTTTTAAACTTCACTTCCTTTTTAAAAAAAGGAGAAATATCTGTAAGAAAAACCTGTTTCAGCTTTTTCATATCCTCTATTTTACCAAATGAGAAAAGAAAATGAAAATAGCAATAACAACAGCAGAAACAGAAGCCACCAGCACTGCCCCAGCTGATAAATCCTTTATCTGCTTTATCCTGGGATCATGATCTGTTTTTACTAAATTAGCCACTCTTTCAACTTGAGAATTAATCAATTCCAAACCAAGCACAAAAGCAATAATTAGAACCAAAACAACCCTTTCAAAAAAATACAAAGGAAAAAGAAACATAAAAACGAAAACAACCAAAGCTATAAAAAGCTGAATTCTAAAGCTTTGCTCTTCTTTAAAAGCAACTCTCAAACCAGAAAAAGCATGGTTAAAGCTGGAAATAAGTTTTTTCCAATTAATCATAAAACACAATGCTCTATTATACTGAAATTAATTATTTTTTCAAATCAAACTCTTGACAAATTGCTATTCTTTGCTACTATGAAAGTGAAAGGACATTCACAACAAATAACAATCAAATGACACGGGGGGGTTAAGAGGACATAAGCAAGATTGCAAGTTCTCCGATACCCCCTTTAATTTACATGATAATAAGGCAAAACCGTTTGCCTCTTTTTTATTCTCCAAACAAAAACTAAAATCAAAGCATAAATAGCAAACACCCAAAACCAATGAATATTTAATTGCAAAACAGAAAAACTCAAACCAGAAAAGAAATCAGCAATTTTAACAACATAACTTAAAAGCAACCAAACAGGAAAAAGAAACAAAAAGCTCAAGAAGGAACCAAAAACAACAAAACAAAAACCTATCATCATTAAATAAGGCAAGAAAGGAACAACAAGGAGGTTGCTAAAAGCAGAAACCAAAGAAAATTGACCAAAGTAATAAATCAATAAAGGCAGTGTCATTATCTGAGCTGAAAAGTTCAAACTTAAAAGCTCAGCTAAACTTCCCTTTTTTAAAACTTTCTTCAAAAACCTTTTTATCAAAGGAGAAAGGGAAATAATGCCAAAAGAAGCTAAAAAAGAAAGCTGAAATCCAACACTTTCTTTTAAAAGCAAAGGATTAAACAGAATCATTACAAAACCAGCATACAATAAAGCCCTTAAAGAAGAGCTTTTCCTTCCCCATCGCTCACACAAAAGCATTAAAGAGCCCATAATTCCAGCTCTTAAAGCAGAAACCGGAGAACCAATCATAAAAATAAACAACCAAATGAGAAGAAGAGAAAGGTAAATGGCGCGATATTTATGAAGGCCTAAAGCCAAACCAAGCCAAAGCAAAAAAGAGCTGAGTATAACAATATGCATACCAGAAATAGCCACAATATGCCTTAAACCAGACCTGTTCAATTTCTCTTTCCATTCTGCGCTTATCTCCCTTTTATTCCCCAAAACCAAAGCAGAAAGCAAGAAGGACTGGGGAGGAGAAAGATTCTCTTCGATTACCTTTTCAAACCTGTTTTTCAAAAAAGACAAAGGCTCAAAAGAAAAAGAGTTCTCAGAGCTAAAATAAACCCTTAACATCCCAGAGCCAAAAAGAATCATACAAAGACCGAACAAGAGAACTTTCTTTTTTTTAAAAAAGAACAAAGAATAAAGAATACCAAGAATAATAACTTCCCAAACTAAAAACAAAGGAAGCTTTAAAAAAGAAAAAACAAAAACCCCACTTAAAAAAGAAATCAAACAAAACACCAAAATCTTTGAAGGGCTTGCCATAAATCCTTTCTTAATATGTGATTACCTTAACATGCCCGATGCAAAAGACAAAGAGGTTGAGAAGCAAGAATCCGCTTCAATGAGGCGGACTCAACTCATCTTACATCACAAATTTCAAAAAAATCAGAAATTTCATCTTTAATTTCCAAAAGCTCTTCTTCAGACAGGCCTTTCAAATTAACAAAATCAGGATTTAAGGTCTTTTCCGGCCTAAATTGCTGAAGATAATACTTTTTAGCTGGCTTAAGCCAATTAGCTATAGAAATAATGTCTTGTTTCTTTAACAAAGGATGAGCTGTGGTTCTAAACTCATAATCTATGTTTCCCTTTTTCAAAAAACATATACTTTGTTCTATCTTGTCTAAATCAACCACAACGCCTGCAGCTTCAGAGTACCTTTCTTTTGGGGACTTAACATCCATAGCAACATAATCAATTAACTTTTCTGATACTAACTTCCTTAAAAGCAAGGGGTTAGACCCGTTTGTATCCAGCTTTATTTCATAACCCAAATTCTTAATTTTAGAACATAATTGAAGCAATTCCTGGTTAATGGTTGGCTCTCCACCGCACAAAACAACTCCTTCTAATTTCCCTTTTCTTTCCTCTAAAAAAGAAAAAAGCTCTTTTTCAAGAACCTTTCTTTCCATGTTTAAATTGACTAGCTCTGGAGAATAACACCAAGGGCACCTGAAATTACAACCTCTTAAAAAAAGGGTGCAAGCTAATTTCTCTGGGTAATCTATTAAAGTAAGCTTCTGTATGGCATGCAGTGTCATGGTTCAGCTTTAACAACCTTCATGGCCGGAACACCAGATGAGTCCTTTACTTGAAAGTTTTTTCTTTCTTTAAACTCCTGGGCTTTCCCTTCATGCCATTGCTGGACAGGCCTTAAATAACCAACAACCCTGGAATAAACCTCACAGGGCTGTTCAATAGTGCATTTCGGGCATGTCCAGCGCTCTCCTGATAAATAACCATGGGAAGGACAAATGGAAAAAGTGGGGGTTAAAGTAATATATGGCAAGCGATAATTAGAGAAAGCTGTTCTGACCAAGTTTTTTAAAACAGAAGTATCTTTTATTCTTTCTCCTAAAAAGAAATGCAAAACAGTGCCCCCTGTATACTTTGTTTGCAATCCATCCTGCAAATCCAAGGCCTCAAAAGCATCATCTGTGTAATTAACAGGAAGCTGGGAGCTGTTAGTGTAGTAAGGGGTTTCTTTTGTTCCTGCTGTTATGATACCAGGGAACTTCTTTCTGTCTTTTAAAGGAAGCCGATAGCTCACTCCTTCGGCTGGGGTAGCTTCCAAATTATATAAATTGCCTGTTTCTTCCTGATATTTCACTAATCTTTTTCTCATGTGCTCTAAGACCTCAGCAGAAAACTTTCTGCCTTGTTCAGAGCCGATATCAAGACCCAGGAAATTGAGCAAACACTCATTTAATCCAAGAAGCCCAATTGTGGAAAAATGATTGCCATAATAACTGCCTCTCATTTTCTTAACATTTTCTAAATAATGCTTGGAATAAGGGTAAAGTCCTTTTTCAATAAAATCATCAAGAGCTTTTCTTTTGGTTTCTAAAGAATCCCTGCACAAATCCATTACTTTGTCCAATCGTTCGAAGAACTCTCTCTTTGTCTTAGACAAATAACCGATTCTGGGTAAGTTGACTGTCGCAACCCCGATACTGCCTGTTAAAGGATTAGCTCCAAAAAACCCTCCTCCTTTTCTCATTAATTCTTTGTTTGACAGTCTTAATCTGCAGCACATGCTCCTTACATCTTCAGGCTTCATATCAGATTGAAGGAAATTGGCAAAATAGTTTACCCCGTATTTCCCTGTTGCTTCCCACATTTTCTCTAAAGCAGGGTCGTTCCAGTCAAAGTCCTTGGTAATGTTTACTGTTGGAATAGGAAAGGTGAAAATCCTGCCATTTTTATCACCTGCCATAACTACCTCATAGAAAGCTCTGTTAAGCATATCCATTTCTTCCTGAAAATCACCATAGTTTTCATTTTGCAATTCCCCTCCCCTAACAACGGGCTGGGTAGCGTAAGAGGGAGAAGGTTTAAAATCCAAGGTGATATTAGAAAAGGGTGTGTTGCCTGTAATAAAGACCTGGCCCTTTCTTTTCGCAATTACAGTTTCGTTTCCTGTGTGAACGCTCCAGATTACTCCCTTGTAATTAACTTTTTCTATCTTCATAATCCAGTCATTCTTTGTTTCAGTTAAAGTCAAAACATATTGGAGTTTCTTTGCAATTCCCTGTGGCTTTCTCTCTTTTACAGAAAAATTATACCCAGCTAAGACAGCTAAAGCCTCCAAGCCCTTGAGAATATCCTTGTTCGTTGTCGTGATTCTTTTCCTATATTCTTCCTCCCAGCCATCCCATTTCACATAGGTCTCAAGAAAAAGCCTTGCTTGTCTCTTGCTCAAGTTTAACAAAAATTCAGGAAATTCTTTTTTCCTTGAACCAAGCAACTCATGCACAATCCTACTTGAAACAGGCCTAAGCCTTATATGAGAACAAGTCCCTAAGAAAACCTGGGTCCTTTCTGTGTAGGTAAAATCAAACCTATGCAAAAGCCCTTTAATTTCTGAATAAAAACTAGAAACAGGAGATTGGTAAATGCTCACCCTATGACTTCCGTCTTTTTCCACAGAACCCTCGCTTAAAACCCAAGCTATTAATTTTAATTGCTCATCTGAAATGTCATAATCAGGGTTTACATTTTCGCCAACAACAGGAACAGCAATGGGGGACTTTAGTTTTAAAGCTTGCTCAATAGGCTCTAAGACATACTTGTTAGTATTAAAAACCTGTCTTACCACCCTGTGTCTTGGAGAAATAAGCTGGTTTTGGCTTCTGTTTTTTAAGTTATACATTTCTCCTTCATATTCTTTCTTAAATACCGTATCCACCTTTTTCTGTTCAATAGCTTTGGTTCTCAGATTAAAAGTATAAATTGTTTTTCCTTTTTCCACCTCGTGATAAGTTTTCCATCCCTCTGGAGTTAAAATTTCTGTGTCTTCTGACAAGCATTGAAATCCAACCCTGGTTGGAACAGCGCAGTTAAACATAAACTCCTGCATGCACTGCTTTACCTCGTCATACCCCAAGTTGTCATATCTAATAAAAGGAGCTAAAAGCGTGTCAAAATTGCTGAAAGCCACAGCGCCTGCTATCTCGCCACAAAGCGTGTAAAAAAAGTTAACCACCTGGCCCAAAGCAGTTCTAAAGTGCTTAGGTGGTTTTGATCCTACTTTGCCAGAAACTCCACCAAATCCCCTCAACAACAAATCATACAAATCCCAGCCGCAGCAATAAGCGCCCAAAACATCCAAGTCATGAATATGGAAATCCCCGCTCTGGAAGCTCTCTCTCACTTCTTTGGAATAAAGCTTGTTAAGCCAATATCTTTTAGTTAAACTAGCAACCCCATAATTGTTTAAGCCCTGCAGAGAATAAGCCATGTTGGCATTTTCTTTCACTTGCCAGTCCATTTCATCAATGTAAGCATCATAAATTTCAACTGCCTCATCCTGCAAAAGAGTTATTTCCCTTAATTGTCTTCTTTTCTCTCGGTATAAAATAAAGGCCTTAGCAGTTTCTACTAAGTCTTCTATCATCAGGACCTCTTCCACAATGTCCTGGATCTGCTCTATATCTGGTATCTCATCCTTTTTAAACCTTCTTTCTATCAGCTTGACCACCTTTTTGGAAAGCTTTTCAGCTGTGCTTCTGTTCCCGGCATTTGTTGATGTTAGGGCTTTGAATATGGCTTCTGTTATCTTGCTTTCCTCAAAAGGCTTTGTAGAGCCGTCCCTCTTTTTTACCTTGCTTGGCATAAGGTTGTTCAATTATACTCTAACAGAATTAAATATCAAAATGTGGATAACTTAACTTTTAGAAGTGGCAATAAGAATAACCTTCATTTCACCTTTTTCCAGAGAATCATCGTCTGAAACTCCGAAAATAATCTTGGTTTTTGGTCTAGCTTGTTTTCTAATGGCAGAAGCTGCCAAGTGCACTTCTGTCAAAGAAACATCTTCGCTTGCTGCAATATTAAGCAAAATACCCTCAGAGCTCTTAATAGAAAAATCAAGCAAAGGGGACTGCAAAGCAGCATGAGCTGCAGCAACAGGCCTTTTCTCTCCTTTGGCTTTGCCTATGCCCAAAAAGGCACGCCCCGAATGCTTTAAAATGCCTCTTAAGTCAGCAAAATCAACATTAATAATGCCTGGCAAGCTCACCAAATCGGCTATGGCTTTTACTGCTTCCCTTAAAATGCCATCGCAAACCCAAAAAGCGTTCTCAACCGTGGTCTGGGGGCTTACAACCTCTAAGAGTTTGTCATTCTGAATAGTTAAATAAGTGTCTACTTTTCCAGATAAATTTCTCAACCCGCACTTAGCCACGTTCTTTCTTTGAACACCCTCAAAACTAAAAGGCAGGGTGACAACAGCGATGCTTAAAATACCAAGCTCCTTTGCTATGTCGCCCAAAACGCAAATACCGCTCGTTCCAGAACCACCCCCCAAACCGCAAGTCAAGAAAACCAGTTCTGTGCCTTTTAAAACGTCCTTTAGCTCTTCATAGGACTCTTTAGCTGCTTTTTCTCCCAACCTCACATTCATGCCTGTGCCTAGCCCCCCTGTTGCTTTTCTGCCTATTAGAACTTTCCTGGGAGCAGAGCTCATTTTCAAACTCTGAGCGTCTGTGTTCACCGCAATCAATTCAACCCCTGTCAAACCCTCTTTTACCATTCTGTTAATGGCATTCACTCCAGAACCCCCCACCCCAACCACTTTTATTCTTGGTGTTTTTTTCATGGTAAAAATGACTTAAAAATTCTCTTTATTTTCTGGCCAGCTCCAGAGGACGGCTTTCTCTCAGCTCCTTTTTCCTCCATGTCAAAACCAGTTAGAATAAGACCGCAGCAAACAGCAAACCTTTCATCTTCTATCCCCTTTATCTCATGCATTTCCCCTTTTTTGCAAGGGAGTTTAAACCTCTGCTTGCCAAAATCCGCAATACCAGGCAGTTTAGAACCACCCCCTGTTAAGATGACACCGGAAGGCAAGGGTTCATCTCCTGAAATCTTTTTCAAAGCTTTTTGGGCATGAGAAAAAATTTCAGCCATTCTGGATTCTACAATATCTCTTAAAAACTTTTTTGAAAACTCAAGTTCTTTTTCAGGTATTTTAATCTTTTCCTTGCTTCCTTTCTTGTGTTTTCCGAAACAAGCATGCCTGCGCTTTATTTCTTCTGCTGTTTGTATTTCAGTTCTCAAAGCGATTGCAATGTCATTGGTAATATTTGAAGAACCCAAAGGAAAGCTGACGAAATCAACTAAATCTCCTTTTTCAAAAACAGAAAGCGAAGTGCATCCGAATCCAATGTCAAGTAAAGCCACGCCCAGCTCTTTTTGTTCTTTAGTCAAAACAGCCCTTGCGCAAGCCAAAGGAGAAAGGACTCTGTCTGCAATCCTAAGGCCCGCCCCGTGAACAGCGTTTTCTAAATTATCCAAGATAGGGGAAAAAATTCCAACCAAAAGCACTCGCGACTCTAATCTTATCCCTTGCAAACCCAAAGGATCTTTAATGCCTGCTTCACCGTCAATAATGTATTCTTTGGTAAAAACCTGTAGAATTTCCTTGTTAGAGGGAATGTTTACGGCCTCTGCTGCTTTTAAAACCCTCTGCACATCTTCTCTTGATATCTTTTGGTCAGCCCTGGAAACAGAAACAATGCCTTGGGAAGAAAGAGAAAAAAGATGACTCCCGCTTACATTGACTAAAACATCTCTAACTTTAAAATCCTTTTTCCTGGAAAGCTCTAATTTTACTTTATGAATTGATTTTGAAACTTGTTCTGGTTTTACAACCTCCCCGTTCCTAACTCCAAAGCAAGGGCTTTCTGCTTGGGACAAAACCTCAATATTGCCCCGCTTTAAGTCCTTTCTGCAACAAAGCCCCTTCACAGAACCGCTTCCCACATCTAAACCTGTTAGAATAATGGATTTCATAAAGATAAGTAATGCTTTTCTTTATCTTCCATATCAGAAACCTCTTTCTCATGGTCATAGCCCAAAAGATGCAAAGCGCCATGAATAATCACTCTTTTCAACTCATGCTCAAAAGAGGCTCCTGTTCTTCTTGAGCTCTTTTTGACTTCCCTGGGGCAAATAACCATTTCTCCCAAACCCTGAATCTTTTCTTTCGGACCTATTTTAAACTTCCCAAAAGAAACCTTTTCTTCTGGGAAAGAAAGGACGTCAGTCACTTTGTTCTTTTTCCTGTAGGCCTTGTTCAACTTCCTCATCCTGCCAGGGCCTATTAAAGCCACAGACACAACAGCATGGTTGGAAAAGTCCTCGCCTTTTAGAACTTTATTAATTGTTTCTTTAATAAAATTTTCATTGACCTTAGCTTCGGTCAAATTATTCACCTCAACCATATTCTTTCTATATTATCAAAACAAGAAACATCAAGCAACAAAAAACTGGGGAAAAGGCCCCAGAAAAAACCTATTTGCGGCTTTTTTTTAGCTCACCCATTTTCTTCATCCTTAAATACTCTTTTTTCTTCTTTTCTCTTCGCAAAGCAGACCTCTTTTTCAATTTACCTGATTTAGGTCTTGCTTTAAACCGTCTTTTTCTGGACTCAAATAAAATACCGCTTCTTCTAAGCTTTAAAGTAAATCTTCTTACAATACTCTGCGCGCTTTCTCTTCCTTGTTTTTCCACTTTTAATGGCATAAAAAGAATATACCTTATTAGACCTCTGGAGTCAACTCGGTCTGCATCTGCTCTCCAGAAAGAAAATGCATATGAAGATGAGGAACTGTTTGCCCTCCTTTTTGACCAACATTAAAAACCAATTTGAAACCTTCAATCTTTCCTTTTTCAGCTATTTCTTTTGCTGTTTTTATTAACTTCTCAATAACTTTTTCTGATCCAGCAGACATCACAGACTCAATGTGCTCCTTTGGCAATATTAAATAATGAGTTTCTGCTTTTGGATTTATATCCTTAAAAACCAACACCTCTTTTGTCTCATAAACTATATCAGAAGGCAATTGCTTGTTTGCTATTTTACAGAAAAGACAGTCCATGGTTATTTAATCTTTTTTTTAACTTCTTTGACAACCTTGTCTAAAGAAACTGTTTTTTGCTTGCCTGTTTTCATCTCCCTAATAATAATTTCATTTTCCAAGGCCTCTTTCTGGCCTAAAATCAGGCTGTATTTTGCTTCAAATTTATCAGCTAATTTAAGCTGAGAACTCAAAGAATTCTTGTGCAGAGCAGCCCCAATCTTAACATTTGCCTTTCTAAAAGTTTCTAAAAGTTTCAGACTTTTTCTTTTAGCTAACTCTCCAACTTGAGCTAAAAACACATCCATTGTTTTAAGCTTTTCCTCTTTTTTCTCTTTTTGTTTCACTAGATTAAGAGCTCTTTCCAAGCCCATAGCTCCCCCACAGCCCGGAGTTTCTTTACCGCCCAAAAGCCGCACTAAATCATCATACCTGCCTCCAGCAGCCAAAGTGCCTTGAGCTCTGCCTTGCTCCGTGTCCTCCACAATTTCAAAAACAGTTTTAGTATAATAATCCAAACCCCTTACCAAATACGGGTTTAAGCTGTAAGGAAGTTCTAATTCGTCCAAAAACTCAAGCAAGCTTTTGAAATGATCGTGGCACTCTTTGCACAAACTGTCTAGAATTTGAGGAGTCCCTCTTTTTATCCTCTCGCATTTCTCTTCCTTACAGTCAAGTATTCTCAAAGGGTTTTTCTTAAGCCGCTTTTTACAATTGCCGCACAAAGCGCTCTGCTTGGATCTTAGATAAGTTAGCAATGATTTCTTGAAATAGGGGCGGCATTGAGAACAACCAATAGAGTTCACTTCAATAACAAGGTTTTTAAAGCCAAGCGACTTTAAAATATTGTAAAAAATCAAAATGCTAATAGCGTCAATCACAGGGTCTCCCACCCCAAAACTCTCAAACCCAACCTGATAAAACTGCCTGTATCTTCCTGCTTGAGGCTTTTCATGGCGGAAACAGGGGCCAAGATACCAAAGATTAACTGGTTTTGGCAAAGACCTCATGCCATGCTCAATGTATGCGCGGGCCACAGGCGGGGTAAGTTCTGGCCTTAAAGTGAGCTTGTCTCCTCCTTTGGTTCTCAAAGAATACATTTCTTTTTCCACAATATCAGTAAAAGCGCCTGTTCCTTTTTCAAAAAGCTCTGAATGCTCTAAAATAGGGGTTTCAATTTTTTGGTAATTATAAAAATCAGCTGTTTTCTGAGCCAGCTTATTTATCTTTTCAAAATCTTCCAAGTCCTCTTGAAGAAGGTCTCTCATCCCTGTTGCTGTTTGGAACTTTGGCATATTAGTATTCTGGTTGAACAAAAAAGGTAATATCATCCAAAGGCCAAGCCCTAATCAAAGCCCTCCCTATAATATGCTCTTTGCTCAAAGCTCCGAATCTTCTGGAATCAAAAGAATGGCTCCTGTTGTCACCTAAAACAAAGTATTCATCAGCAGCAAGAATAATCTTTTTTTGGCCCAAGTAAGCAGATTCTGAAGGGAGAAGATAATCTGCTTCATTTAAAACCTGTTCATTACCTGAATGGTCCACAATAGTAATCTTCCCCTCGCCCATCTCCACTCTTTCTCCAGGAAGACCGACAATTCTTTTGATGAGTCGTTGAGAAGGATCCTGAGGATAGTTAAAAACCACTATTTCCCCTCTTTGCGGCTCCCTGAATCGATAACTTAACTCATCTACAATTAAATAATCCCCACTATGGAAATTGGGCTCCATGGAAGCTCCTCTTACCATAAAGGGCTGGAAAACAAAGTATCTTATAGGAACAACTATTACCAAAGCAATAATTACTATCTGAATTATTTCCCAAAAAAATGAAAGAATTCCTTTAATCTTCATTCTTTCTATCTTAACAAGCCCTTTTTAAAATATCAAGAAATGCTATATTAAAGAATATGATTCTCATTGCAGGATTGGGAAACCCAAAAAGAAAATACAAAAAAACAAGACACAACATTGGCTTTAGAGTGATTGATTCTTTCAAAAAGGAAAACAACTTTCCTAAGTTTAAAATAGAATTCAATTCAGAACTTTCAAAAAAAGGAAACATTATTCTTTTAAAACCACAAACCTTTATGAACAATTCAGGCACGGCCATTAAACAAACAGTAAGCTTTTACAAAATACCAATAGAAAACATTATTATTGTTCATGATGATTTAGATATTCCTTTGGGAGAAGTAAAAATGTCAGAAAACAAGGGAAGCGCAGGACACAATGGAGTCCAGTCAATAATTGACCATTTAAAAACAAACCAGTTCAAAAGATTAAGAATAGGCATTCAGCCAGAAACTTCAATTGAAAACAAAAAGAACTTTGTTTTAAAAAAGTTCTCTAAACAAGAAAATATTGAACAAGCAATAAAAAAAGCTTGTCAAATGTTGGTTGCGCTGTCTGCTTGAAAAAACAAACAACGCAACCATGCCTAACGCCTCCACCACTTGGAAGAAAATATCTCTTCCATCGTAATGGTCAGAAGGTGCTTTCTGCAATAGAGGAATCCCTTTGGGGCCAGGGGTAAAGAGACCTCTGCTCTTTCCATCCTTCTAAGTGACAGAAAAGAGTAAAGAAGGGGATTATCTTTACAAAGAGCTTGCTCCGGCCATTGAGAGAATTCTTTACGAATAGGGTCGGAATCATTAAGCCCCCAATAGCTCCACGCCAAGTTAAAAGCGGAAGAAAAAAATAAAAAAGCAATTTTTTTCTCTTGCTCCCATTGTTCCCATTCTTCTGAAGAGCATAGCCACCCCAGAGACGGATCGAAACGGAACCTATACTTAAGGGCTCCAGCTTCAAAAATTAACCCCCTGTCGCGTAAAACAATCCTAAAACTCCTACTTATCCCTTCTCCAGAAAACGCACAGATTATCACGCAGAGATCAAAACATCCCTCTGCGTCTGCGTGAGAAACCTCAAACCTTAATAAATTACTTCCCTGGACCTTCACGAGCCCTGGTTTTCGTAACATCTCACATTCCTCCTCTCTTTGACAATTCAACGCTCTTCAAATAATATAAAGATAAAATGGATTTGTCAACCAAGAAAGAACTAATTGTTTCTTTCTCCCCCTATTTTGTTGAAAAGGGGTTGTTTTGGTTTAAGCAGAATTTCAAGAGAATCGAAAAAACAAGGAAAACCCAGAGCTTCTGGCTTGATAATACTTTGGTTATAGAAAAGGATGAAGAAATGAGTTTGTCTCATTTCTTAAGAAAACTTGATGAAATGGGCTATGAAAAGGTGTTTAAAACAGAAAGCCAAGGAGAATTTTCTCAAAGAGGAGGTGTTGTTGAAGTTTTCCCTATTAATTCCAAAAATGCCTTAAGAATTGACTTTTTAGGAAATAAAATAGATTCAATTGAAAAATTAAGTATTGAAGTAAAAAATGAAGAAAGGGCTAAAGAGCTTTTAAAAAAGAAGCTGAAATCACAGAAAATATATTCTGATTTAAAGAATCTAAAGCCAGGTGAGTATTTAGTTCATTTAGATCATGGAATAGGAAAGCTAGAAAGAATAACAAACTATTATGTATTAGAGTATGACAAAGGAGACAAGCTTTATGTTCCCAAAGGTTTGGAAAGAAAACTTTCAAGGTATGTAGCTTTCCGTGAGCCCAAATTATCAAGATTAGGCACTTCTTTCTGGCAAAAAACCAAAAGCAAAATCAAGAAACAAGCAGAAAACTTAGCTAAAGAATTATTGAAAATGTTTGCTCAAAAAGAAGTTTCTAAAAGACCTCCTTACAAAGAAAAAGAATTAGCTTTAAGCTTAAACAGCACTTTCCCTTATCAATTAACTCCTGACCAAAAAACAACCATAAAAGAAATAATGAGGGACTTAGAGAAAGATGTTCCCATGGACAGAATAGTTTGTGGCGATGTTGGTTTTGGAAAAACAGAAGTAGCTTTAAGAACTGCAGTAAGGGTGGTGGAAAACGGAAAACAAGCAGCTTTGATCTCACCTACCACTATTTTAGCTCATCAGCATTTTAATACCTTTAAAAAAAGGTTAAAAGATTTTCCTTTTAAAGTGGAAATGCTTTCCAGATTACAAAAAAACAAAAAGAGAATAAAAGAAAACATTAAACAAGGCAAGACAGACATTGTTATTGGAACTCACAGCATTTTATCTAAAAGTCTTTGCTTCAAAAACTTAGGCCTTTTAATTATTGATGATGAACAAAAGTTCGGGGTGAAACAAAAGGAAACTTTAAGAAAATTAAAACCTGACATTGATGTTTTGTCTTTGTCTGCCACTCCCATACCAAGAACCCTTTACATGGCTTTATCCTCCTTAAAAGACATCTCTTTAATCCAAACCCCGCCAGAAGGAAGAAAGAAGATAGAAACATTTATTCTTCCTTTTAAAAAAGAAACAATTAAAAAAGCAATTGAACAGGAATTGAAAAGAAAAGGACAAATCTATTTCCTTCACAACAGGGTAGAGACAATCCAGGCCTTTAAAAAGTTCTTAAGCTCCCTTAAGACCAAAGCAAAAATAGCAGTGCTTCATGCTAAAATGAAAGAAAAAGACATAATTGAAACTTTAAATGACTTCCAAAAAAAAAGAACAAATCTTCTTTTATCAACCACTATTATTGAAAATGGGCTTGACATTCCAACAGTAAACACTTTAATAGTGGACAATGCCACTAAGCTGGGGCTCTCACAAAGCTATCAGTTAAGAGGCAGAATTGGAAGAAGCAATATTAAAGCCAAGGCCTTTTTCCTTTATCCTTCCAAATCATTAAAAGGAAAGGCAAAAAAAAGATTAAAAGCGTTAAAGCAAGCGGAAGAATTAGGGAGTGGATATAAAATAGCGTTAGCTGATCTTGAGATAAGAGGGGCTGGAAATATTTTAGGAAGAGAGCAGTCAGGCAGCATAAACAAAGTAGGATTGAATCTCTACTGTCAAATGCTTTCTGAAGCCATTGAAAAGCTTAAAACGAAAAGTTAAAGTAAAATAATATGAAGTTAGTTATAGTTGAAAGCCCAACCAAAGCAAGAACACTGCAAAACTTCTTAGGTAAGGACTTTTTAGTAAAATCCTCTTACGGGCATGTAAGGGATTTGCCAAAAAAAGAGCTTGGGGTTGATGTGGAAAAAAACTTTGAGCCCAAATATGTTATCCCTCAAAAAGCCAAACCAAAGCTAAAAGATTTAAAAGGAGCTCTCAAAGAAACAAGCTCTGTGATTTTAGCTACTGATGAAGACAGAGAAGGAGAAAGCATTGCTTTTCATTTAAAAGAGGCCTTGAAATTAAAAAATCCTGATAGAATTGTTTTCCATGAGATTACAAAAAACGCTGTTTCAAGGGCCTTAAAAACACCGAGAAAAATAGACAATGACCTGGTGAATGCCCAAAAAGCAAGAAGAATCTTAGATAGGTTAGTGGGATACAAACTCTCTCCTTTCTTGTGGAAAAAGGTTTTAAGAGGCCTTTCTGCTGGAAGAGTGCAGTCAGTCGCTGTTAAATTAATTTGTGAGAGAGAAAAAGAAATAGCAAAGTTCAAGCCAGAGGAGTACTGGTCTTTGAAAGCTCTTTTTAAAAAAGGGTTTGAGGCTGAATTAGAAAAAAAAGAAAGAATAAAAGAAAAGGAAGTGGATAAAATAATAAAAGAATTAAAAGGGGCAAAATATCAAATAATTGATATTGAAAAAAAGCAAGAAAAAAGAAAGCCATTGCCACCTTTCCAAACAAGCACCTTGCAGCAAACCTCTGCAAGGAAGATGCATTTTACCTCTAAAAAAACAATGAGATTAGCTCAAATGCTTTACGAGAAAGGGCTGATAACTTACCACAGGACTGATTCTTTAAACCTTTCCCAAGAAAGCAGAAGGGAGGCCAAATCCTTTATTGAAGCTAAGTTTGGGAAACAGTACTATAATCATAGAATCTTTAAGTCAAAGTCAAAGTCAGCTCAAGAAGCTCATGAAGCTATCCGGCCTACAAAAATCATAGAAAAAGCAGACATAAAAGACAAAAACCAGAAGGCCTTGTATAACTTAATCCAACAGAGGTTCATTGCCTCACAAATGACAGATGCTCTGTTTAACAGCGTTAGAATAAAAATAAAAGCAAAAGAATATATATTTAAATCCACAGGTCAAACTCTCCAGTTTGAAGGATTTTTAAAAGTTTACCCTATAAAATATAAAGAGAGAAAGCTCCCCTATTTAAAAGAAAGAGAAGTGCTGGAATTAAAAGAACTCAAAAAAGAACAGCACTTTACTAAACCGCCTGCTCGTTATTCAGAACCCAGCTTAATCAAGGTTTTGGAGGAAAAAGAAATAGGAAGGCCTTCAACCTATGCTGTAATTTTAGACACTATTCAACAAAGGGGCTATGTTGAAAAAAACGAGGATAAAAAGTTCGCCCCTACAAAAATTGGGGCTATTGTCAATGATATTTTAATAAAGCATTTTCCCAAAATAGTAGATGTTGATTTCACAGCTCAAATGGAAAAAGAACTTGATGAAATAGCAGAAGGCAAAGATACTTGGGTAAAAACACTTAAGGACTTCTATTTTCCTTTTGAAAAAAATCTCAAGAAAAAGGAAGAAGAGGTTAAAAAGAGGGATTTAACTGAAAAAACAGATAAAATCTGCCCTGAATGCAAATCCCCTATGGTTATTAGAATGGGAAGATTTGGAAAATTCTTTGCTTGCAGCAGATTCCCTCATTGCAAACACACAGAAAGCCTGCCTCCAGAATCCTTAAATATAAAGTGTCCGAAATGCAAACAGGGTGAAATAATAGAAAAAAGAACAAGAAGGAAAACCCCTTTTTATGGTTGTTCTAACTGGCCAAACTGCGACTTTGCTTTGTGGAACAAGCCAACAGGAGAAAAATGCCCTAAATGCGGCTCTTTGCTCACAGAAAAAAAAGGAAAAATAGAATGCTCAAACCAGGAATGTGGTTTCCAAAAAAAAGATGGCAAAAAAAATAATTAAAGAATTAAAAAAAACACTGAAAAAAGAACAGCTTGAGAAAGCTTTGCAAGAACTAAAAGCATTAGAGGGCGAATTTATTTATCTTCACTCTTTGAAGACAGCTTTCATTTTAAAACAAATGGGGGCTAAACCAGAAACTGTTTTAGCAGGAATGCTCCACCACCTACCCAAAAGCAAACTGCCAAAAGAAGCTGTCCCTATTTTCCAAAAGCTAAAGCAATTGGAAGAAATTTTTGATTTGAAGCAAGAATTAAAACAAAAGCCAATCAAAAAATGGCATGAGGTTATGCTTAATGCTCAAGCAGAGAACTTGAGAAAAATGATATTTGCTCTGACTCAAGACCTAAATCCTGTTTTTGTCTTGCTGGCAAACAGATTGGATGAAATGAGAAGTTTAAGGCATTTCCCACAGCAAGAAAGAATAAAAAAGAGCCTGGAGGCTTTAGAAATATTTGCCCCTCTCTCTTACAGTATTGGGGCTTTAAAAATTAAAGGAGAATTGGAAGATTTGGCTTTTCCCTATCTTTATCCAAAAGAATACGACTGGCTGGTCTCAAAAGTAAAAGAAGAATACAAAGAAATGGAAAAACGGCTGGAAAAAACAACTCCTCTTTTAATAAAAGCGCTGAAAAAAGAAAAAATAGAATTCTTAGACATTAGCTCTAGAGCCAAACATTACTTCTCTTTATACCAAAAACTTCTAAGGCATAATATGGATATAGAGAAAATATATGATTTGGTTGCTTTAAGAATTATCGTGCCTAACCTTGAAACCTGCTATAAAACATTAGGGGCTGTCCATAAGCTATGGAGGCCTCTTGAAGGCAGGATAAAGGACTACATCAGCGCTCCAAAAAAGAATGGGTATCGAGCTTTGCACACAACTGTCTTGTGTCCTTCCCCTCTTGAAATTCAAATCAAAACTCCTCTGATGAACAGAGAGGCAGAGTATGGAGTTTGCGCGCATTTGGGGTATAAGACAGGCCAGCAGCCCTATTGGATGAACAAATTAAGAAAATGGAAAGAAGAAATAAAAAACCCAAAACAAATTTCAGAATATTTAAAATCAGAAATATTCAAAAACAGAATCTTTGTTTTAACCCCAAAAAGAGAAGTAATTGACCTTCCAAAAGATGCTTGTCCCGTTGATTTTGCCTATGCTATCCATACTGATATTGGAGAGCACTGCGAAGGAGCAAAAATAAACGGAAAAATGACTTCTTTGAAAAAATCTTTAAAAACAGGAGACGTGGTTGAAATAATAACAAACAAGCATAAGCTTCCTTCTTCTGATTGGTTAAGGTTTGTTAAAACCAAAAGGGCAAGAAATAAAATAAGGGATTATTTAGAAAGAACCCAAGGGATGTCTTTCAGAAAAAAACAGAAAAAGCTTTCTCTAAAGCAGGGAATCTCTATCTTAAAAAAGATTATCCCAAAGAAAAAAAAGAAAGATGAAATCTTTATTGCAGGACAAACAGGCATTTCAATTAACCTAAGCAAATGCTGTTCTCCGAACAGCGGAGATGAAATCCAGGCCTTTGTTACCAAAGGAAGAGGGGCTTCTGTGCACAAAAAAGCCTGTAAAAACTTAAAGGACTTAAAAGAAAAATATCCCCAAAGAGTTTTAGACGCAAAATGGGGAAAAGCTTGAATTAAGAAAAATTCTCGTGTTTAATACTATTATATGCCGCGGTGGCGGAACTGGCAGACGCGTACGACTCAAAATCGTATGAGCTTTGCTCATGTGGGTTCGACTCCCACCCGCGGCACTTTAATAAAAAAGCACCCGACTTCTTGCTGACATAACCCTGATAGTTAATCTCGAACCACCGTGTTCAGGAAGGTCTTAAAATACCACGAGGATAAAAACGGTAAGGAAACTGATGGGAAAGCCGGGGGCTTGACATGACATAAACTCTATTTCTATCTTAACGGAAGAAATAATCGCTTTCAAGCTCTTTTCCTAGATTCCAAGAATCGACAAAACTTAACAATGTCTCCAGGATTGCCAAAATCAAGCCAATAGTCCTTTATCCTTTTGACTTTAACTTTCTTATCTTTAGCTAAAAGAGTAATGGCATCTGTTAATTCATACTCCCCTCTTTTAGATAATTTCACTTGAGGGATTTTATCAAAAACATCAGGGGTAAACTTATACAATCCTGTGTTAATGAGATTTCCTATGTGTTGTTTCGGTTTTTCAACAATCTTTTTTAAAAAACCATCGTCTGTGAATAAAACTCCATATCTTTCTGGGTTTTGATGTTCAAAAGCAGCAACATAGCAGTAGTTATCATCAATGTTCATTGCTTTTAAATCCTTGACAGAATAAAGATTGTCTCCATAAACAGCAATAAAGTTCTCTTTCCCTATAATATCTTTAACGCACTTCAAAGGGCATAAAGTGCCGTATTCTTTCTCTTTAGGCCCTAAAATCTCAAACTGATTCACTACTTTAGCTTTAAAATTATACTCTTTTAAAAAATCTCTCATTAAATCGCTTCCAAAACCAACAACTAAAATTATCTCTTTGTATCCAGCTTCAGAAAGATTTTTCATTAAATAATAAAGAAAGGGCTTATGTTTAACGCAAATTAACTGCTTGGGCTTTTTCCTGCTCCAGTGCTTCATTCTAGTTCCTTGACCAGCAGCTGCAATAACAACTTTTTTTATCATAAAAAAGTCTTAAACAACAAAATTGATAAGTTTATCTTTAACAAAAACAACCTTTTTGACCTCTTCTTTCAAATGCTTTTTAACATTTTCAGAAGCCAAGGCCTTTTCTTTTACTTCTTTTTCTGAAATGCCCTTTCCAACCTCTATTCTGTCTCTTAATTTTCCATTTACCTGAACAACAATAGCAACTTTTTCTTCCTGGATTAAGTCCTTATCATAGCAAGGCCACTCTTCCTTAAAAATACTTTGTTTGTTCCCCAAGCTTTCCCATAGTTCTTCTGCTGTGTGTGGACAAAAAACAGCAAAAATCTTCAAGAAATCAGAAAAATCCTCTTTGCAAATTTTTCCTTGGCATTCATTAATAAATTCCATTAAAGCGCTAATAGCTGTGTTAAGCTTCATGTTCTCAATATCTTCTGAAACTTTTTTAATGGTTTTGTGCAAGGCCTTTTTAAAAGAAACCCCTTTTACCACATCCAGATTCCATACTTTTTCAATAAACCTTCTAGCTCCCTTTATTCCTTTTGTGTCCCAGGCAATTGCCTGAGTAAAAGGGCCCATAAACATCTCATAAACTCTTAAAGTGTCAGCTCCATATTGTTCTATTACCTCTGTTGGGTTTATTACATTGCCTTTTGACTTTGACATTTTCACTCCTCCTTCAGCTAAAATCAAACCATGAGAAGTCCTTTTTTTATAGGGCTCTGGACCTAATTCTTTTGGCACCTCTCCAATATCCCAAAGAAACTTGTAAATAAAGCGAGAATAAAGAAGGTGCAAGGTGGTATGCTCCATGCCTCCGTTATACCAATCAACACACATCCAGTATTTCAACTTTTCTTCAGAGGCAAATTCCTTTTTGTTCTTAGGGTCGCAATATCTTAAAAAATACCAGTTAGAGCCAGCCCAATTAGGCATCACATCTGTTTCTCTTTTAGCTTTACCTTTACACTTGGGACATTTAACATTAACCCAATCTGTAATTTGAGCTAAAGGGGACTCCCCTTTTTCTGTTGGTTTGTAATTATTTACATCAGGAAGCTCAATTGGCAAAGCTGTGTCTGCAACCCAGCCACACTTCTCACAAAAAATCATTGGAATTGGCTCTCCCCAATATCTTTGCCGGGAAAAAACCCAGTCTCTTAATTTGTAATAAACTCTTTTTCTAGCCCCTATTTTTTGGGCTATTTTCCCTTTTGCTTCTTTGGAAGAAAGCCCATTGAACTCTCCAGAATTAATCAAAATGCCTTCCTGTTCAGGGCTCTTGCTTTCTATAACTTTAATTACTTCTAAATTATGCTTCTCTGCAAAATCCAAGTCCCTTTTATCATGGGCAGGCACTGCCATAATCGCTCCTGTGCCATAATCCATTAAAACATAATCTGCTGTAAAAACAGGCGCTTCTTTTCCATTGGCAGGATTTAAGGCCGTTATGCCTTCTAACCTGATTCCTGTTTTTTCCTTTTGCTCTGCTAATCTTTCTCTCTCTAACTTGCTTTTTGCTTTTTTTACATATTCTTCCACTTCTCTTTCATTAGAAAACTTTAATTCTTTTAAAACAGGGTGCTCTGGAGACAAAACAAGATAAGTGCAGCCAAAAATAGTGTCAATCCTGGTTGTGAAAACCCTAACATTAGCTTTTCCAACTTTGAAGTCAGCTTCATAACCTTCTGATTTTCCTATCCAGTCCTTTTGCAAAGCCACTACTCTTTTTGGATAATCAACCAGCCCTAAATCACTTATTAATCTTTCAGCATATTTTGTTATTTTTAACATCCACTGCTCTCTTTCTCTTCTTTCAATTACGCCCCCGCACCTCTCGCATTTCCCTTCAATCACTTCTTCATTAGCCAAGCCAATCTTACAGCAAGTGCACCAGTTAATAGGCATTTTTGCTTTGTAAGCTAAGCCATGTTCAAAAAGCTTTAAAAAAATCCACTGAGTCCATTTGTAATATTCGGGCTCTGTTGTGTTCACCTCTCTTTGCCAGTCAAAAGAAAAAGCCATTGCTTTTTCCTGCTCTCTGAAAGTATCAGTGTTTTCTTTTGTTGCTTTTTTTGGATGAATCCCTGTTTTAATGGCATAATTCTCTGTTGGGAGTCCGAAAGCATCCCAGCCCATAGGATAAAGCACATTATAGCCCTGCATTCTCTTTTTTCTGGCAATAACATCAAAAGCAGTGTAGCTCCTGCAGTGCCCAACATGAAGACCGTCTCCTGAAGGATAAGGGAACTCAACTAATAAAAAAAGCTTTGGTTCTTTTGAAAAATCCTCTGCTTTGTTTAACTCTTTCTTTTCCCAATACTTTTGCCATTTTTTCTCAATCTTTTTCGGCTCGTATTCTTCCATAAGTTAATTTTTCATTATATACCCCTCTTTTTTCTATGTAAACCTTGACAAAAATAAATTATTATGCTATTATATCAATAATACTTTCCCCTAAGGAAAGTAAAGGTCTTAACAACTGAATCCCCGCCCTGCAAAGGGCGGGTTTTGGTTTAAATGCCAAACAAATCCCTCGCATTCTCTGTTGTCTGCTCTACTATTTTCTCTAACTTCTCTCCTCTCACTTGAGCTATTCTTTGAGCCACATACCTCACATTCAAAGGTTCATTCCTGCCAGAAAGTGGAGGAGGAGTTAAATAAGGGCAGTCAGTTTCAATTAACATTCTTTCTAAAGGAATCTTTTTTATTACATCATCCAAAGAAAGCTTAAATATAATGCCATTAAAACCTAAATAATATCCTAAAGAAAGATATTTTTGAGCTTGTCGCAAATTTCCTGTAAAACAGTGAATTACCCCTTTTTCTTTTCCTTTTAAAATAGAGAGTAAATCATTATGAGCTTTTCTGCAATGGAATAAAACAGGCAGAGATAATTCTCTTGCTAATTGAAGGTGTTTTAATAAAATATCTTTTTGTTTGAATGTTTCTTCAGCGCTTGGCTTTTTCCAATAATCCAGCCCTGTTTCTCCAACAGCCACCACCCATTTGTTTTTCGCTAATTCTTTGTATTTTTCATAATCAAAACCCTGTTCAACATCCATGGGATGAAGACCAACAGCGGCAAAAATCCCCTGCCTTGCTATCTCCACTGCTTTTTTTGAGGTTTCAAAATTAGAAGAAGCATTAATAACCCAAACCTTGTTTTCTAAAGTCCTTTGAATTACTTTTTCTCTATCTTTATTAAAAACCTTAAAGTTCAAATGAGCATGAGTGTCAATAATCATAAACGAGGGAAAAGAGGTTCTCCTTTTTTAACTTCTTTTAGCTGCTTTAGCATTTTTTCTGAAGTTTCAGGCAAAAAAGGTTTTATCATTTCAGCTATTTCAGAAAGAGCAATTAATAAGCTGGAAATAACTTTTGGGTTTTTGTTTTTCCAGGGTTTTTCTCTATCAATGTATTTATCACAAAAAGATATTAATTCCCAAATACTGTTTAGAGCCTCATTGAGCTTCAAGTCCTGCATAGAGCTTTTAAAGTTTTTCTTCGCTTTTTCTATTTCTTTCTGGACTTCAGGATTTAATTCCTGTTCTTTTTTTTCAGCTAAAGTTAGAACTCTGGACAAAAAATTTCCCAAACCACTGGCTAAATCAGAATTGTATCTTTCTCTCAATCTTTCTTCTGAAACATCACCATCAGAACCAAAAGAAATCTCCCTAAAAAGAAAATACCTTAAAGCGTCAGGTCCATACTTTTCAGCCATTTCAATAGGATGGATAACATTGCCCAAGGACTTGCTCATCTTTTTTCCATTAGCAGTAAAAAAACCATGAACAAAGAGTTTCCTTGGCAAAGGTATTTTTAAAGCCAAAAGAAGGCCCGGCCAAATGGTAGCGTGCACTCTTAAAATGTCTTTGGCCATTAATTGTATTTCAGGAGGCCAAAAATCAGGTAGTTTTTTCCCTTTCCAGCCAAGGCCTGTTAGATAGTTTAGAAAAGCATCCACCCAAACATAGCAGGTATGTTTTTCATCAAAAGGAAGTTTTATCCCCCATTTTACTTTCTTTCTTGAAATAGCAACATCTTTTAATTGCTCTTTCTCAAGAAAACTCAGCATTTCTCTTTTCCTTTGTTCTGGCTTTATCTCAAACTCATCTTTTCTTATTTTATCTAAAAGCTCTTTTTGGAAAAAAGAAAGCTTAAAAAAATATGCTTCTTCTTTTAAAACTTGGGGTTCTTTTTGATGGTCCGGGCATTTGCCATCAATTAAATCTGTTTCAGTTAAAAACTGCTCACAACCAACACAATAAAGCCCCTTATACTCTCCTTTGTAAATGAATTGCTTGCCAAACAACTCCTGCAGCACTTTCTGAACTACTTTTTCATGAAAAGGATCTGTAGTTCTAATGAAATTGTCATTGGAAATATTAATCTTGTTCCAGGCCTTTTTAAAGCCAGCGACCACTTCATTGCAAAACTCTTTGGGCTCTTTGCCTTTTGCTTCTGCTGCTTGAGCTATTTTAGAGCCATGTTCGTCTGTTCCAGTTAAAAAGAAAACCTTTTTCCCTTGCTGACGGTAATATCGAGCTAAAATATCTGCTGCAATAGTAGTGTATGCGCTTCCAAGATGAGGCAAATCATTACAATAATATATTGGGGTTGTGATATAAATCTTGTCTTCCATAATAGCTTAATTTATCATATTCTTTTATGATTTTACAATCAGAACAAACTCTCCTTTAATAACATCTTTCTTTAATTTCTCAAGAACTTCAGATATTTTCCCTCTGTAAACAGTTTCAAACTTCTTGGTTAATTCCCGACAAAGACAAACTTCCAAGCCGCTGTTTAAGTCCTTTAATTCTTCCAATGTTTTTAAAATCCTGTGAGGTGATTCATATAGTATTACAGGATATTTTGAAGAGAGAACTTGTTTGAAAAAAGAAGTTCTTTTTCTTTTCTGTGGAGGAAAACCCGAGAACAAAAACTTATCCATTGGGAATCCGCTAATGCTAGCTGCTGCTGTTAGAGCTGAAGGTCCTGGGATAGGAATAATTTCAACTCCATGTTCAACTAACTCCTTAACAAGCTTATTGCCTGGATCTGAAATGCCAGGCACACCAGCATCACTTACTAAAGCTAAGGTTTTTCCCTGCTTCAGCAAGTTAATGATATATTCTGTTTTTTTCAATTTAGAATGCTGATGATAGGAAAGAAGAGTATTTTTAATATTAAAATGATTTAACAACTTCTTAGTGTGTCTTGTGTCTTCAGCTAAAATTAAATCAACCTGTTTCAGGGTTGCAATGGCTCTTTCTGAAAAATCCTTTAAGTTGCCGATAGGAGTTGCAACAACAAACAGCTTCATGCTTCTTGAGGTCTTGTTTTTCTTAATTTCAAAAGATAGTCCTTTAAAACTTCAAAAAGCACGCCAGCCAAAGGAATAGCTAAAATGGCTCCTGTCACTCCCCATAATATACCGCCAACCGCCAAAGCAATAAGCACTATAACAGGAGAAATGCCAATAAACTTCTTGAATAACAAAGGAAAAATTAAGTTGTTTTCCAGCTGCTGAATAATAATTAAAGCAATTAAGACAAACAAGGCCTGCCAAGGAGAACTCAAAGCGACCATCACAGTTAAAAAGAATCCAGCCACTATTGGTCCTGCTATTGGCAAAAAGTCAAGCACACCAGCAAAAACAGCTAAAAGAAGGGCGTATTTTACATTTAAAATGGTCAAAACCAAAAAAGTGGCAAAACCAACAAATAAAACTCCAATAATTCTAGTGATAAACCAACCACTCACTTTCTTTTTAGCGCTTTCCCACAAGCCAAAAACATAATTCTTTTTCTCTGGTGGGGTAAAGGCTCGTAAAATCTTCTCAATAAATCTCTTTTCAATGGAGATAAAGAAAGCCATGATAATAACTAAAATGCTGGCTGAAGCAGAACCAAAAATGCTGAACAAAGCATTTAAAATCCCACCGCTTGCCGTTTCCAAACTCTCTTGCACCGCTAGGACCAAATTCTCTGTTGTTCTGAAGGACTGGACCCCAAATCTTTCAAAAATGGGTGATATTTTATTCAAATAATTAGGAAAATTCTTAGCAAAATCCTTGAACTCACTCAAAAGAACAGGCGCTGTTTCATAAATAAAAAAGCTTAATAAGGCAAAAACAGCTAAATATAAAAAAGTGGCTGAAACTATTCTGGGGATTCTTTTCTTCTCAAGAAAATCAATGGCAAAATTGAACAAAATGCTTATCATCAAAGCAAAAACAAACCAGACAATAATATCCCTAATAGCATAAATAATATACATTAAAATAACAGCGACAAATATCTTAAAAATCGTGCCCCAGGAAATATTTAAAACTGAATGGTTCATATGGCTTTAAAATCTTTTTTATGAGGACCTATTAGAGCTAAGTTAAGCTTTTCTGAAGAAAATATTTCTCTTGCTAAGTTTTTCACTTCAGAGCTTTTCACTTTATCAATTCTGGCACATTTTTCTTTTACAGTCAAAACCTTTTTTGACAATAACTCCTGGCCAGCAAAAAAAGAGGCCTTGGCTTCAGAAGACTCTAATCCTAAAATCAAACTTCCTTTTAAATAGTCTTTTGCTTTTTTCAGTTCTGAAGCAGAAAGCTCCTTTTTTATCTTTTTGTATTCTTTTAAAATCAAAGATAGGACTTGTTTTGCTTTGTTATGGGGAACTCCAGCTTGAGTAAAAACATACCCAGAATCAGTATAGGTTTCAGAAGAGGTCTTAATATAGTAAGCCAAACCCCTCTTATCTCTAATTTCACTAAATAATCTCGAAGACATATTGCCCCCCAAAACAACACTTAAAACCTCTTGAGCATAATGTTGGGGAGAGTTTAAGCTAAAAGCCCTTACGCCCAAGCACAAATGGGTTTGGTCTGTTTCTCTTTCAAAAACCAAGGTTTTCGGTTCTTTTTGCGACTCAATTACTTTTAATTTCTCTCTTACTTCTCCTTTATTTATCTTTTTAAAATATTTTTTTAACTTTTCGATTGTTTCTTTTTCTTTAAAATTGCCAGAAACACAAACAATAGTGTTCAAAGAGGAATAATGGCTTTTCAAATAATCAACAAAATCCTTTCTTTTAAACCTTAAAATGTTTTCTTTTTTCCCGATTATTTCCCAGCCTGCCGGTTGATTTCCATACAAAAGCTCTTCAAACAATTCCATGACATAGCTCATAGGAATGTCCTTTCTCATGTTCATTTCCTCTAAAATAACACCTTTTTCTTTTTTAATTTCCTTTTGCTCTAACTTTGAGTTCAAAAACATATCACTCACCCAGTCCAAAGCAAGATCTAAATGAGAAGAATCAACTTTAGCATAATATCCTGTCGCTTCCTTAGAGGTAAAAGCATTAAAACTTCCTCCAACCTTGTCCAAGCTTTCAGCTATTTTCAAAGCATTGGGTCTTTTTTTTGTTCCCTTAAACATTAAATGTTCTAAAAAATGAGAAATACCATTCTCTTTGTCAATTTCATACTTTGAGCCAGTTCCAACCAAAACCAAAACAGTCACTGCTTTAACAGAGTTAAAAGGAACAGTAATGATTCTCAAGCCGCTTTTTAAGACGGTTCTCTTGAACATTTCAATTTCTTTTCCAAAACCTTTCTCAAATCAGATATTTTCACTCTTTCTTGCTTCATAGAATCCCTGTCCCTTAAAGTAGCATCTTGTTTTTCTAAAGATTCAAAATCAACTGTAATACAATAAGGAGTTCCCAGTTCATCCTGTCTCCTGTATCTTTTGCCAATGTTTCCATTATCATCAAACTCACACATGAAATCTTTCTTCAAATCATTGTAAATCTCTCTGGCTTTTTGAGCTAATTGAGATTTGTTTCTTAAAAGAGGAAAAACAGCTGCTTTAACAGGACTTAATCTCTTATCCAATTTCAAAACCACTCTTTTTTCCCCTTTTACTTGTTCTTCTCTGTAAGCATCACAAAGAAAAGCTAACATGCTTCTTCCTACCCCAGCTGATGACTCTATAATATGAGGAATGTATTTTTTATTGCCTTCTTTGTAATACAAGTCCTTTTTAGAAAACTTAGCATGCTGAGTTAAATCATAATCTCCTCTGGCATGAATCCCTTCTAATTCTTTTAATCCAAAAGGAAAATCATATTCAATGTCATAGGCCTCTTTAGCATAAAAAACCAAATTTTCATGCTGATGCCATTTTAAATTATCTTTGTTCAAACCTAAATCAAGATACCATTTCCATCTGTATTGTCTTAATTTCTCATATTCTTTCATCTCCTGATTTGGATGACAAAAATACTGCATCTCCATTTGCTCAAACTCTCTGGTTCTGAAAATAAACTGGCGGGCTGTAATTTCATTGCGGAAGGCCTTGCCAATTTGAGCAATGCCAAAAGGAATTTTCATTCTGGTTGAATCAAGCACATTCTGAAAATTAACATAAATGCCCTGACAGGTCTCTCCTCTTAAATAGACAGGGTCTTTTTGCCAATTTTCAGTAAAATTACCCAAGTTGGACTTAACTAAAAGGTTGAACTTTTTGACATCAGTAAAATCTTCTTTTCCACAAAAAGGACATTTTAATTTCTTTTTGTTCTCTTCAAAAATCTCCCTGATCTCTTCTTCTGTCATTTTCTCATCTGCTAAAACTCCAATATCTTCCAAAAGATGATCTAATCTCAATCTCTGATGACACTTCTTGCATTCTACTAAAGGATCAGAAAACCCAGAAACATGGCCAGAGGCCTCCCATACTTTAGGATGCATAAAAATGCACGAATCAAGACCAACAATATCTTCTCTTTCTTGAACCATTGATTTCCACCATTGTTTTTTAATATTATTGGCTAATTCAACTCCATAAGGACCATAATCATAAACAGCTGAAAAACCATCATATATCTCAGAAGAAGGGAATATGAATCCCCTCCTTTTGGTTAAAGAAATGATTTTCTGCATTTGATCCATAATCACCTTACAATTCCCATAGAGCCCTCAACTGTCTCATCATCAGGCAAAGAAGTGTCAACAGGGTTTGATTTTTCTTCAACGCTTTCTGAGGTGAAGATGTCCTGGCCTGATATTTCAGCTTCTTCTATTAAAATGGCTGTCTTGTCTCTTTGGGATTCTGTGGGAGTCAACTCAATTTGAAAAGCTAAAGTAAGGGGCACTTCGTCTCCAGAACCCTGAAACGGCTCAAGATTTCCTACTGTCCAAACAAGCTCTCTGGAAGAAGAATCATAAGTTAATTTTGCCTCTTCTGGAAAGATATTGCCTGTTGGTTTTACATTGGAAGGTAAAACACTTCTTACTTTCACATTTTCTAAAGTGTTCCAAGAATTCTCAATCTGCCAAAAAACAGTATAGGTGGTGGAAGTTCCTACTCTGGGAGGAAGAGGACCCCTGTTCCCAAAAACCTCTTCTTGGAAATATGCTTTCTGAGCTAAATAGACCTTGGCGTTAATTTTAGCTTCAAAAACCTTCTCAGTGCCGCCAATAGTAATTACATTCTTTAACAAAGGATTCCTAATCCTGCTTCCCACTTCGCCTTCTTTCACTTTGACCCAGAAATCAACCTTGCCTTCCTCATCAGCATCCAAAAATCTTAAATCAGAAACATTCTTCCAGTCAAACAAAATAGTGTTATCTCCCGTCCCAAACTCTCCCTGGTCCGTTTTCAGGGAGGTTAAATCAAAAAAGTCCCCCTCTAGTTTCACAAAAAGAAACTTCTTTTGGATTGGCTTTTTCCCTATGTTCTTAAAAAAGACCTCATAATGCAGCATCTCACCAATAGTGGCTGTATAATCCTGAGAGCCATTTATAAACTGAGAAACATAAAAAGACGGCTCTGCCATTTCAACAGCCTGGGATGTCTCTGTTAGAACAACAAATCTTTCATCAATCACAACACCTAATTGAGCTCTGAAAACTTTTTTCTCTCCTGCTTGGCCATCCACTCTCCCCTGAATATTAATCCTTCCACCGTCAACCTGGTAAAGAGAAGGCAAAAGAAACTCTGTCTCATCCAAGCTCTGTGGCTTTGAAAAAATGAAAGAAAAGCCATTAGGATATTGTATTCTTGCTCTCAAATTCTCTAAAACATAATCAATATTAGAAAAATAGTTTAAAGAAAAATTAAGCTCTTCTCCTGTTTCTGCTTTTAAGGGCAAATCAAACTCAAAAGTCAAAGGAACAGAAGAAACTTGAGTGGAAAAGGTTGTTTTTGATTCATAGCTTGCTTTTAAGTTCTTTGGTCTGTAGGTTAAAAAGGTTTCACCTTCTAAAATATCACCTTGTTTGCCAAAAGCCCTTCCTTTAAACTCAATAATTCTTTCTTCTCCAGGATAAATATCCTCAAGTTCTTCAGTTATTCTTTGAGAATCTCTTTCTAAAGGAAGCACATCTTCTGGATACTCAAAAACCAGTTCTGCCTCTTCCAATCTCACCTGGCCATTGTTTTTAAACTTAACCAAGTATTCTATTTCCTGCCCGGCTTGGACAGCTTGGGGTCCTAAAACTTCAAGCTTTAAAACTCCTTTAGTCCATTCATTGCCTTTCCAATACCAAACACCTAAAGAAGCTGCTGCCACTACTAAAATTAAAAGAAAAAACAAAAAAGCTTTATTCATATTATTTTTTAGCTTAATGCTTTATTTTATATAAATAACGGAAGTTTTGCAATAAAATAACACAGGGCGGAAAAAGAAACTTTCCGCTCCTGGTTGAAACAGTGCCCTTACCTTTAGTTGCTAGCCCCTTGCTGGCAGCTTCATGCCACCGTGATTATCCCTCTTGAACCTTAAAAAAGGCCTTCTGCTTCTCGTGTAAAGAAGCAGAGCCTTGATTACAACTGCAACGTGACTCTTAGCGGGATTGTGGCGGGGATAGCAACTTACTGTCATGGTCTTCCTCCTGTTCTTTCTGCGCCTCATAGAGACGCACTCCCTCTTCTCTCTCCACTCTTGTTTCACGCCTGTCTCTGGCTCTACCGCCAGAGATTTTGTGATGGGACTTCCCCATGCTATTCCTCCTTCTTTTCTCCCTTCTCTCTCTTTGCTGATTTCTCTTTCTCGCTACTCTTTTTCTCCTTCTCGTCTCCTGCCTCTGATTGCAAAAGCAGGGTTCTCCCTCTCCCAGTACAAGGTTTCCTCATACTCTCACCTCCTTCAGGCAAGGGTAAATTGTAAAACACCGTGCTTAAAAGTTGGTATATCATAGCCCCAGAGCTAACTATCTGTCAAGCATTCCTTGTGGATTAAGAGTATTTCTCAAGAAAAAACAATAAAAATCAGAAACAGTTTTAAGACAATTCATGTCTTCCTGGCACACTTTCAATTTCTCCACCACATCTTTTCCATTCAACAATAATCTTAAGGTTTGAACAGCGCCAACAGATATTTCTTTTGATTCTTTTTGAAAACATCTCCAGCATAAAACTCCTCCCTGTTCTGGAGAAAAAAACAAAGTTTCAGGAAGAAGCTTTTTCTGACAAGAAGCGCAACGATAAAGTTCAGGAGCGTAGCCCAAAAGAGAAAAAAGATTCCAAAGGAAATTATAATAAATCAAGTGAGCAGAGTTTCCATTGTCTAACTTAGAAAAAGTGTTTAAAAAAAGCTTCCAAATTCTTTCATCTTTTTCTTGTTTTAAGAAAAAATCTAAAACTTCAGCTATCTTCTCTTTCCATTCAAAGTTGTTTTTTAAAAACTTATCTATTAAAACAGCATCTGTCAGGGTTTTATAGGTTTTACCTTGAATAAACTCTAGTTCAGAAAGAAAAAACAAATCAGCAGCGCTTCTTAATTTTGATGTTGTTTTCCTGATTCCTTTTCCTAAAACCTTTATCTTGCCAAAGTCCTTTGCAAGCAAAGTAAAAACCTGATCTGCTTCAGCTCTATTTTTCTTTTTTAGAAAGAAAGCTTTGGTTCTGTATCTTGTGCGCATTATTTCTTTTTTTTCCGCTTGAAAAGACAGACCAAAAGATATTTCCCAGAGCAGAGCCAGAGGCTTTTGTTCTTTGTTTCTGATTATATGTCTTAGTTAAAAAACTACGGTCTATTTCCTCTGTTTTTATATCCTGATAGCTTTTTCTCCTGTAATTCTTGTCTTTTACTAATTCTTTTTTCCATTTTTCAAGGCCTCTTTCCAAATCCTTTCTTGACAGATATTTGCCTTTTTTGCCTGTTAATTCAGCAATTCTCTTTGTTGCCCTTTCCATTGACGCTTTAGCTTGCTTCTGAGTTTTAAGCTTATGCTCTTTTCTTAACTGGTAGGGACTTTTTACTGATCTTCTCTTGGCTTCTTTCATTGAAATATATCTCTCTTTTTCTCCTAAAAGGGAAAACTCCTTTTTTTCTGGTTTCTCAACCGGCTTTTTAATTTCATACTTTTTCTCTTCAGGCTTTTCTTTATTAAAAATTGTTTTGTAAATATCTCTTGGCAACCCCATATTATTTTTCTATGCCAAACCATAAAGGTTCTCCTTCCACTTTTATCTCTTTTTGGATAACAAAATTACCTAATTTCTGAGGGCTTTCTTGCAAAGAAGACGACCTTGTTGTTTTTAAAATGATGTCTTTGTTTCTTTTTAAAAGTTCTCTTAAATCAATTTTAGCTGAAAAATACAACATCGTCTTGTCTTTTGGAGTGAGCTTTGCTTTTTTCCTCATCATTTGGATTTGTCTGATTATCTCTCTTACCAATCCCTGTTCTTTTAATTCTGGTGTTATTTCGGTGTCTAATTCAACTCTTTTTGTAAAGGTTTCATCAAAAACCACTTCCTTGACATTAAGCTCTCCTTTAATTAAATCAACAAGTTCTTTTTCCATTTCCTTTCCCTTTACTTTTAAAGCGCTCAAGGGCTGCCTTACTTTTATCTTTTTTTCTGCTCTTTCAGCCAAACCTAAACTTACAATTTCCCTTACCTCTTCCATTTGCTTTTCTAATCCTTGATTAATCATTTTCTGATTAAATTCAGGAAAATCGCATAAATGAACTGACTCTGGCATACTATCTTCCTTTATCTTCTGATACAAGCTTTCCGCAGTGAAAGGAAGAAGAGGAGCTATTAATTTAACTAAGTTGATTAAAACCTGAAAAAGGGTTTTTTCTGCTTTTTCAAACCTTTTCCTTGATCTTCTAATATACCATAAAGACAAATCTTCAATAAAGAAATGCTCTATAGCGTTGCTAGCAGAAGCTGCATCAAACTTGTCCAATGACTCTTTAGCTTTTTTTATCAGCTTATTAAAACGGGACAGAATCCATTTCTCTAATAATTCTTCTTCGCCTTGTCTGCCTGATTTATAGGTATTGAAAAAAGTATAGCAGTTCCAAAGAGTTAAAAGCTTTCTCTGGTTTTCTTTTCCAATATTATACCCAAACCTCATATTAGAGTAAGGGTTTTGCTTGGCATACATCCATCTCATAACATCTGCTCCTATTCTCTCAACCCCTTCATCAAACCAAATAGCATTTCCTTTTGATTTGTGCATTTCCTCTCCTTTCTCATCAACAACAGTGGCAAAGCCCAAGACAGTTTTAAAAGGAGGACAATTTTCCAAAACCTGGCTCATAACCAAAAGCACGTAAAACCAATTCTTGAATTGGCCAGGGAATGATTCTGTGATGAAATCAGCTGGAAACCATTTCTGCCAGTATTTTTTGTCAGTAAAATATCCCATGGTGGAAAACGGCACAATCCCAGCGTCAAGCCAAGGGGTTCCAACATCAGGAATTCTAGAAACCAATTTAGAACAAGCAGAACATTTTATTTTAATTTTATCAACATGAGGCCTGTGAGGAGAATGTCCTTCAAACTCTTTCCACCCAGAAACAGCTCTCTTTTTTAGCTCTTCTTTAGAGCCAATAACATCAAAATTACCGCAAGAACATTCAAATATGGGTAAGGCCAGACCCCAGTATCTTTTTTTGGAAATAAGCCAGTCCTGCATGTTCTTTAACCAGTCAATCTCTCTTTCCAAGCCAAAAGAGGGAAGCCATTCTATTTTCTTGGCTGATTCTATTAAGGGTTCTCGAAGTTCTGACATTGAAATATACCATTCATCAACCACTCTGAAGATTAATTCTGATTTACATCTCCAGCAAACAGGATAACGATGAACATAATCTTCTATTTTGAAAATTCTGTTTTTCAATTTCTCAAAAATCAATTCCCTCACCTCATCAGTATTAGCTACTTTACCTTCTAACTCTCCGAACCCCCTCCTATACCTGCTTTCTTGGTTTGACAAATCAATAACAGGCAGTTTATTTTCTTTTGACAAATGAAAGTCCTCAGAACCACAACCCGGAGCTATATGCACAATGCCAGTTCCCTCTTCTTCCTCAACCTCTTTCCATAAAATGACAGCATGCTCATATTTTCCTAATGATTTTTTCACTTCAGGCAAGTCATCAAAAAGCCCCTCATATTTCATACCCCGCAAGCTTTTGCCTGACATAGTTTCCAATAGCTTTCCGCCTTCTATCAAATTAGCTTTCTTTCTTAAAAGAATATATTCATCTCCTTTTTTGTCTCTTACCTTAGCATAATCTAAATCAGGATGAACTGCTAAAGCCACGTTGCCTGGTAGGGTCCAGGGAGTAGTGGTCCAAGCTAAAAAATATGTGTTTTTCTGTCCCAAAACAGGCAAGGAAAAATATACTGCCTTGTGGCTCACTTCTTTGTATTCTTCTGTTAATATTTCATGCTGGGAAATAGATGTTCCGCATCTGGGACACCAAGGAACAGAATCCTTGCCTTTATACAAAAATCCATTTTCTTTGCACTTCTTTAAAAAATGCCAAATAGCATAATTATTTTCATCTGACATTGTAAAGTAAGAATTGCCCCAATCAGCCCACATTCCTAATCTTTTTGACTGTTCTGTCTGGATTTTAGAATATTTTAAAACTCTGTCCTTGCACTTCTTGACAAACCTTTCAATGCCATATTCTTCAATATCTTTTTTGCTTTCAAAACCAAGCTCTTTTTCAACTTCTACTTCAACCCAAAGACCTTGGCAGTCAAATCCGTTCTGGTATCTTAAATCAAAACCATTCATGGCCTTGTATCTTCGGAAAAGGTCTTTATAAGACCTGCCCCAAGCATGATGCACTCCCATGGGATTATTTGCTGTAATGGGTCCATCCAAAAAAGACCAGGGCTGTTTCCCTTTATTCTTCTCTCTTAGCTTATTGAAAATATCCTTATCTTGCCAAAACTTTAATATTTTTTTTTCTTGTTCTGGAAAATCCATATATGCTCTGCTATAACACAACCACTAAAGGTGGGCCGGATATTTCGTATCTCCGTTCCATTTTCTACATTTTCTCTGGTGAAGATATTCCCATTATATCTAAAACTGTTTTCAATGCAATTTTAGTGGACTCAACCAAAGCTAGTCTAGCTTCGGTCAATTCTTTTTCTCCCAAAACCCTGCATTCTGTATAGAACTGGTGGAATAAACTGGCCAACTCTCTTGAATAAAGAGTTAATCGGTGAACTTGAAAATCAGAACAAATATCTTCCAAAACTTCAGGTAATTTAATTATTTTCTTCATCAAGGCAATCTCTTGTGGCTCTTTTAATAATTCCAATTTTTCTGAATTAAACCTGCTTTTTGATTTCTTTAAAATAGAGAAGATCCTAGCATAAGCATACTGAACATAAAAAACAGGGTTTTTCTCTGATTTTTCTTTGGCCAAATCTAAATCAAAATTCAAATGACTGTTATAATTTCTCATCAGGAAAAAGAAACGAGAAACATCAACTCCAACTTCATCTATTAATTCATCTAAGGTGGTAAAAACCCCTTCTCTTTTTGACATCCTCATTTCTTTGCCTTCTTTAAAAAGCTTGACAAGCTGCATTAGAATAACATGCCAAGTTTTTTCTGAATATCCTAAAGCCTGGACCATTGATTTGTATCTTTCAACATAACCGTGATGGTCTGCTCCCCAAAAATTAATCACTAAATCAAACTTTCTTTCCATTTTATCTTTGAAATAAGCAGCATCTGAAGCCAAATATGTTTCTTCTTTATTACTCTTTTTTAAAACCCTGTCCTTTCCATCTGTAAATTGAGAAGTTCTCAACCACAAAGCCCCTTCTTTTTCATAAACTAAATTTTTTTCTTTTAATTCTTTTAAAACCTTTTCTACTTTTTTCTTTTTATACAATTTCCTTTCTGAAAACCAAACATCAAACTCTATCCCCATTTTCTTGACAGTAGGCTTTATCATTTTTTTTAAAATAATGTCTGCTGCTTTTTTACCTGCTTTATCTGGATTTTTCCCTTTTACTTGTCTTTTCAATTCTTCAATGTATTTTCCTTTGTAAAAAACCTCTTTTCCTAAAAGAGTTTCTCCTAACTTTTCTATTTGTCCTCCCCTGTCATTAACATAATACTCTCTCTCTACTTTATAACCTGCTTTTTCTAAAACATTAGCTAAAACATCACCACAAAAACCTCCCCTGCCATTACCTAAGGTCAAAGGACCCGTAGGATTAGCTGAAATAAACTCAACCTGCACCTTTTTCCCTTTTCCTAAATCCAAAGGAAAACCTTTTTCTTTTAGAAGCTCCTTTATTTGAGAATAAAGGTATTTTTTTGAAAGATAAAAGTTAATAAAACCATTTTTAGCTTCAATTCTCTCAAAATCATCTATTTTTCCTAATTGAGAAATTAGTTCTTTTTCATCCAGGCCTGCTCTTTTGGCAGCATTGGTTGAATAATCTCCAAAAACAGGATTAGAATCAACAATCACCTCTCCTTTTACTTTTTCAGAGAGAAGCTTTTTTATCTTCTGTCTTATCATATTCTTTAATTTAGCTTATTTTCTGTTAAAATAAAAGAATGAGAGTAATAACAGAGAACAAAAAAGCCCTGTTTGACTACAAAATACTGGAAAAGTACAGAGCAGGCATTGTTTTAACAGGCCAGGAAGTAAAATCCATTAAATTAGGCAGAATAAACATAACAGGAGCTTATGTTGTTCTAAGAGGAGAAGAAGCTTTTTTAATTGGAGCTACTGTACCTCCTTACCAGCCCAGAAACTTAAGAGAAGAATATAATCCCTCTCATTCAAGGAAACTGCTGTTAAGAAAGGCAGAAATCAAGCACTTGATTGGCTCTGCCCATCAGAAAGGCTTGACTTTAGTGTCCTTGAAAGTGTATACTGATGCAGGTAAGATAAAGCTTGAGTTTGGTGTTGGAAAGCACAGAAAGAAAGTTGATAAGAGAGAAAAGATAAAAAAAAGAGAAACACAAAGAGAGATTCAAAGAGCTTTAAAGCGGGGATGAGTGTCTTGACAAGAACTTATTCGAGAATAAGCAAGTTGAGGTTCTGAAATCCTCATTAAAAAATTCAGAACTTAATAAGTGCAAACACTTACGAACCAGCTTTGGCAGTAGCCTAAAGCCATTCTATCTGTTGACTCCTGATAAACAGCAAGAATGTTAAAATATCAGGATAGGCAAACTTCTTGCTTCAAGGGTTTGTTGAAAAAAAAAGAAGCAAAGTTTTGGAAAGTTTTGCTCGCTTTCTATTTCCAAAACTCAAAACAAAGCGAGCTAAACTTGTAGAATTGTTCTCTCTGAATAATTCTTGGACGTGGGTTCGACCCCACCATCTCCACAAACAATTGCGTAAAAGAATAATCGCTAACAATCAAATAAGAGCCAAAGAAGTAAGATTAATAGATGAAAACAGCAAGCAGCTGGGCATAGTTGGGCTCTCTGAGGCTTTGAAAAAAGCTAATGAGGCAGGTTTAGATTTAATCCAAGTGACAGACAATATAGAACCTCCTGTTTGCAAAATAATGGACTATGGGAAGTATGCTTACCAAATGGGGAAGAAAGAAAAAAGAAAAAAAACAGCTGAATTAAAGTCAATCAGGTTAACTTTTAAGATTTCAGAACATGATATGGAGGTGAGAGCCAAACAAGCAGAAAAATTCCTAAAGCAGGGCCACAAAACAAAAATAGAAATGAGGTTGAGAGGGAGAGAGAAATACTTAAGAGGTTTTGCTGGAGAGAAAATGAGAAAGTTCTTGGAGATTTTAAAAGAAAAAGTTTCTTTTAAAATAGAAAGGGATATAAAAAAGGAGCCCCGAAGCATGACCATGATAATCTCAAAATCATGAAAACGAGAAAAGCTTTAAAAAAGAGATTCAAAATAACAAAAACAGGCAAGGTTTTAAGGAGAGCAACCGGACAAGACCATTACAGAAGCAAAAAAACCGGTAAACAAATACGCCAAAGGCGCAATTGGGTTGAAGTATCAAAGCCCTTGGCAAAAAAGATAAAAAAATCTCTAAAACATGGCTAGAATTAAAAGAGGGAAAACAAAAAAGAGAAGAAAAAAAAGCTTGTTAAAGCATGCTAAGGGTTTTCGATGGGGCAGGAAATCAAAATACAGACAGGCCAAGCAAGCTTTGCAAAAGGCCTGGACTTACGCTTACAGAGACAGAAGAGTGAAAAAAAGAGAAAAAAGAAAGTTATGGCAAATCCAAATTTCCTCTTTGTGCAAACAAAATAGTATTTCTTACAGCCGATTTATAAACAATCTTAAAAAACACAAAATTCTTTTAAACAGAAAGGTAATGGCTCAATTAGCAAGAGAAAATCCTGATATTCTCAAAAAAATCATTGACCAAACTAAATAGCTTTTTCCTTTCTTAAGAGTTCTCTCTTTTTCTTCTTCCCTTTGCTATACCCTCCAATTCTACCACCTGATCTTATTACTCTATGACAGGGAATTTCAGAATTTTTGTTTTTGTTCAAAATATTGCCTACTGCTCTGAAAGCAAGGGCATTGCCTGATTTTTGAGCTACTTGTTTATAAGTCATTACTTTTCCTTTTGGAATAGCTTTTACTATTTTCAAAACTTTTTGTTTAAATGTCATTCTGGTTGAAAAAAAGGATTCAATTTTACTTTCTCTGCAACTACTTGTTTTATCTTTTTATTCTCTATTATCACCTTTAAAATAATGCTCTCCATTGTTTTTTCAGAGAAACCCTGATCAAAAACAAAGTTTCCCAAGCTGTAAGCTATCCATGCCTGCTTGTATTTCTCTATTCTCTGAACAACATGAGGATGGTGCACTAAAACCAAATCAGCTCCCTGCTCAATACAAAGATGAGCAAAATCTTCCTGGAATTGAGTTGGCTCTAAAGCATATTCCACCCCAGCATGCAAAGAAACAACTAAAACATCCACTTTTTCTTTTGCTTCTTTAATATTTTCTTTTAAATAAGAGAAAGAATTTCTGTCAATCCAAGCCAAGCCGGTCCCATTTTCCAATTTTGCTCTCCAAAAAACAGGACCTAAGTTAGTGTAAGCTAAAAAACCAATTTTCACCCCTTTCACTTCTTTTATCTTCACAGAAAAAGCTTCTTTAGCATTAAAACCAGCGCCAATATATTCTATTCCCTGCTCTTCCAATCTTAACATTGCATCTTCTAAAGCCACGCGCTGATAATCAAACATGTGATTGTTAGCTAAAGAAAGAACATTAAAACCAGCATATTTCAATCCCTCTAAAGCTTGAATATCTGCTCTAAACGAATAAATACTCCCTACTTTTTCTCCTTTGTCTGAAATAACGCTTTCCAAGTTTCCAAATAAAATGTCAGCTTCCCTTAATTTTTCTTTTATTTTAAAAAAGGGGAACCTGAAATCACCATCACCAAACCTATTTATCATGTATTCAACTCCTCTGTCTAACATAATATCACCAACAGCATAAAGCTTTACTTGAGAAGGAATAATAATATTGGCTCTAGTGGGATTTTCTAAAGAAACTTCTGTTGAAGTAAGTTCTAAAACAAAAAAAGCAGCTCCAGCTACTAAAAGAAGGGCTAAAAAAATTTTTACCCCTGGATTCATCTAATCATAAATCTTCCTCCTTTCTATCAAGAGATAAATAATGCCAATAGCAATCAAAGCAAGGGGAACAACTACCAAACCCAACCAGAAAAAAGCCTGGGTAGCTTTTCCTCCCGACAAGGATGCTTCATTAAGAACATCATCTCCCAAACAAACATTGTCAATGCCTAACATAGCAGCATCTCTTTCACTAAAAACACATTCTTGAGCTGAAACAAAAGAAAAAACTGACAGAAAAAACAAAGAAAGAAAAAATATTTTTTTTAACATAATTTAGAATACTAAAGATGATATAAGCCACATTAAAAGAACAGCTACAATACCAATTATTATCCAAACATAGTGAATCTTTTCATTTTTCTTCTCCATAAATGTATAAAGGCAAAGGTTTTTGTAATTCTTCTAGCTTTCTTGACTGAACAATAATCACTGTTCCTAAAACAAGGGCAATCAGACCAACAATCATTAAGCTTAAAAAACTGGAAACTCTTCTAGAAAAAAGAAACTCTAAGCTCATCAGTAATCCAAGATATATTTCAAAATCCCTATAATGAACTTAGCAGCAACCGCAATAGCTAAACCGATAACTGCCCAAAGAATCAGTTTCTTGGCTGAAGTAGCCCTGCTAAAATTCCCCCCTGCTGTCATGTACATAAATCCTCCAATAACAACAATTAAAGGACATATAATCAAACCAGCCCAAAAGATAAAATCAACAATATCTTCTATTAATCTTTCTAAAGCGCTCTCTGCAGTATCCCCCCACATGCTTGAATCATTTGGAGCTCCAATAACAACGTATCCATCAAGCCCTGGAACAGCATTACAGATTGTTCCCCCGTTAACTTCATCAGGAGTAGCAACCATTCCGGGAGGGCAAGTATCATCTGCTAAAACTGCCCCGTGCAAACCTAAAACCAAAGTAAGCGCGAAAAAAGATATAATTGTTATTTTTGTCTTCATTTTACATTGGAGGCGGAGACGTTCTTTCTCTATGATCTTGAAACTTCAAACTACAAGCTTGCTTGACCTTTACCCAATATCCTTTAGTAGGATCTAAAGGACCAGACAGGGTATAGGGCTTTAATACATTTGCTGTTCTCCCAGAATAAGCATACATTACTTTCGGATCTATCTCACAGTTTCCTTTTATAGAAATACAATTAGGCCCTTCAAAGCAGTAAGAACCACCTCCAGAAGGAGCTCTGGGAACAGAGAAAAGATTCCATCCCTTTCTTAACGCCAAAGAAGAAATTGATGATTTTGGCTCGTCTTTGCCAATAGCGCAGCCAGCACCCTTAAAGTAAACAAACCCAGCCTCTCCAGGCGCCAAAGAAGATGAGAGGGCCCATTTATCTTTGCCAGAGCTATCTTTGCCATAATATTTTAAGAAACCTCTTTCATCAATCCCAGGACACTGCTCTCTTATTTCACCAAGACGCAAACCCCTGCTTGAATCAGTAGAAACAATGTTATACCCTCTGCCTAAAATAATTTTTCCGGTTCCCGGGGGAAGCTCCCTGTGGCAAACAGGAAAGGTGTTGATCTTACCCTCAAGAAAATCGCTTACAATCATAGCGTCAATTACATCAATGCTGCCATCTCCATTAACGTCAGCTCTTCTTTTTTGCTCTAAAGAAAAGTCAAACCCTCCTGACCCCCTTACAACGTATTCAAAGTAATCAAGCTGATTTATAACCCCGTCCATAACAATGTCTCCATAGTTATCGCAAGGGGGCTTCAAGCTCTTGGGAGAAAGGACATTCAAAACAATGGCAACAGGTTCATTTTCCAAGGCCATAAAGTTACGTTCATTCGGACTGAACCCTTCAAGGCTTGCCACAACCCTATAAGAAAAATCTTTCATCAAATCCAAGGCGCAGCTTCCTGCAGCCGAGGCCTGACAATTCATCGGCCCTGCCCCAGTTTGCTCGTAAACTGAAACTTGAGCTCCTTCCAATGGGGAGCCTGCAGAATCAGCCACCTTAAACTCAACGTTGATCTCTTGACCGACTTGGCAAACAGGCAAACTGGCTTCTCTGTCGCCAATATATCTTGTAATCAAATCGATATCATAATAACTAACCTTGTTGTCTCTGTTAACATCAGCTCTTTTTTCTTCTTCCTGGGAAAGCTGAAGGGTTTCCGAGAGATGCTGTTCTATTTTAACAACATCCATTCTGTCTACATAGCCGTCATCATTAACATCTCCATAGCTTTCACAAGGAGGACTTCTCCTCAACTGGGGTGTGTTAATACACTTAACGCAAGTATTATGGGAAAATCCACCTGCATCCAAGCAATACTGGCTATAATAATCATCCACGTCTCCGTCTCCGTCCAAATCAGTTCCAAGATAATGCGTTTCTATCTCTATGCACTGACCCTTTAAATCAAGGGCATCTGCGCATTGGTATTCAGAAGGACAATCTACTTGCTCTCTGCCTTCTTTCCCTACGTTCCTTAAAGTAAAATGAACTTCCTTGTCAGGCATGGGTAATAAGGATATAGGAGGATCTTTTTCCACCCAAAATGAATGACTGGGACTTAAATAGCCCTCTTTTTCTACTTCAGCATAGTATTGACAATGAGGACAAAGACTAACAGAACAACGCGCTCTAGCGCTTGAATACCTCTCTGTGACACAATTTGCTATTTGGGCAGCCTGAGCCCCAAACATTACTTTTACTTTTGCCCCTACAACAGGTGAACTTTCATCGTTAATCTTCTCTCTTACCAAAAAAGCAAAATGCTGTTTCTCGTTATCAGGACAATTATAAAAACAGGAGTTCGGCGCTAATTCTGTGTGGAGATTTACTATGTTTCCATCAGGAGTAAACCTTTTTGGGCATTCTCCTGAACAAATGTAGGCAGGATCTGGAGGAGTTACATAAGCAAGATAATACTTTTTTGTTTCAAGCACCAAAGAACACTTTGCTCCTGTATTGGTGCATTCGCCAACCAGAATATTTGGATTGTCTTCGCTATAAACTGAAACTTTTACCCCAGTAATGTTCCTTGTCTCCATCTGACCAAACATATTTCTGAAAACGTTGTGCAGGGGATAAAAGGTGACAGTCGTTTCCACGGGGTCAGGAGAAGGAGCAATGGGAGCATCTGTACACTGCCCTCCTTCAAGAGAAGTTTGAGTGAAAACACAATTTCCTAAACTCAAACAGAATTCTCTGGTGCAATTTCCCATGCTCATACACCTGCTGCATTCCATTTGAGGACAGTCATATGCGCTCTGTGAACAATATCCATCAACACAAACTCCCACACACCTGCTACCCCCAACCTGAAGCTGGTCATTAGAGCAATAATACTCAATAACTGTTCTGTTGTCTCTACACTGATCAGAATAGACGCTTCCTTTGTAAAAGGTTTCTCCAGCTTCACAAACATTCCCATAATCAGAGTCAAAGCAATTCTTGCTAAGCTTCTTTGCTTCTAGAATACGCTCTTTATAATCAGGGGTTGGTGTAAAGCTTACAGCGCATATTCCCCTTTCACATTCGTAATCATTGTCATCTACAAAAACAGAATACTGTTCCCCCAAAGCAAGGATGATGTGACAAGCACCATTTTCATCTGTGGTACAGGAGCCAATTACTTTTGAAAAATCTTTTGGCTCTACTGCTTTTACCAAAACATCAGGAACTGCGGTATCTAGCTCTTTTTCTATAACCGTGAACTTAGCATAAACAGCGTCCAGGCATTGGGGATAAATACCTAAATACCTTTTAAAAACACAATCCCCCAGAGAACGACATTCAGTGGCATCACAAATATTAGTAATCCCATCACCACAATCAGAACATCGCGGCAAATCCTCCACGCATTCTATGCTGTGCGCGTTAACGCCATAATTGTTTAAGCTAATTCCTGATAATTCCCTGCTGTCTTCTTCTGAATTTTGAGATGACTCACTGCCGCTGTAAAAAACAAAATAAATTTGATTAGCTCCTCTTAGCTCAACAGCTGAATTATTGCCTGCATCTGCCCCACAAAAATTACGGAGATGATTTCCAGCTTCCCCCATAATGTATAAATCTTCATAAGAACGAAGAGCATAGCTCACATTAACTTTAGGATAATACCCTTCAGGGCATTTAAACATTCTGGAAGTATATCTTTTGTCAAAATCCGAACCATTCCAAGGCTTTCTCCAACAAGCATTGCTGTTTACTCCTGCAGAAAGTTGGACAGTGCTGGCTGAAGCGCCACAATCGCTGTCAAGCCCATCTTTTTGCCCGTCCCCGTCATTATCAATATCATCACAACACTGTTCAGGGCTTAAGGGGGTACATCCTGTATTGGTACACCTTTTCTGACAGTCAGGAGTACAAATCGTAGTATCTAAGTCATAGCAATAGCAAGAATCGCTTGAATTAGAACAATATTTTGCTCCTTCTGAAACAATGTCAGTAGCACAACGATTGTAAAATGAACAAAAATGAGAAGGAAAAATCCTAGAGCTGAAACACATGCTGTCCTGAAACCCTAAAAAAGAACAACGTTCAAAACAAGAAGTGCAAATATTGCTAACGCAAACCCCAGAACAACAACTAGCATCATTGTAGCAGGCCATGCCATTTTCATTACAACCCTCATCTCCTCCTGTGGCAGGCACACAATTCCCTGCACCATCGCAGCTACCTTGCTGTCCGCTTGCAGTTAAACAGGCCTTTTCAGGACCATAAAATATCACTTCTTCTCTGCCTGTGGTGTAATGACGGACAATGCCAACACAATCATCATTATACCCCCCAGCGCCAGGCACACAATTCCCTGCACCATCGCACAAACCTAATTGCCCGTCTAAAGTACTGCAGGCCTTGTCTTTTGGCTCTCGAACAAGCTCTTGAGTTTCAGGGTCTACCCTGTTGCAATCAGCATTATATTCTTCAACAGACAAAGTTGGGTCACATTTTCCTTCACCATCACAAATAGCTGCCTCTCCCAGCTCTGTCTGGCATTCTGTTCCTGCTGTTTTGGGTGTATAAGCCCATCTTCCTTCTGTCCCCAGCCACTCAAAACTTTCAACACAATTTTCATCAAAAGGCCTTTCTTCTGGCTCAAAGTAAACGCAAGTGCCTTCCGAACCCACACCAGGCTTACAAGCCAAGCCGCCGCAGCAATGGAGGTCCTCCCAACAACCTTCTCCCACTTCCTTACAGCCACAACTTCCTCCCAAACAAAGCCAGTTGCAGCACTCTTTGTCCTGATCGCAAGCCTCTCCCTTGCTTAAACAGACACACGTTCCATTATCGCATATTCCAGGAAGACATTCTGAATCCTCTGAACAGTCAGTGCCCACGTCCCCGTGATCTTCTTCACCAGGAGGTGGCACATAATCACCTGAACTAACACAGTGCCCCTGCTGGCAGACACCTGATGCTTGGGTCGCGTCTCTAACAACGCATGGCCCTCCTTCATTATCAGGAGTAAACTCATAAAGCGTTTGGCCGTCTTGACCAGTCACAGTAGTCACTGCTCCTCTATAGCAATCACCATCAGGCATTGTCTCTGAAAAATCAGCTGAAACAAATAAAGAACCGCTTTTGATTAGCAGTAAAGCGACCACTAAAAAACAACTCAAAAGAACTGCTTTGAAAAATATTTTTGAACTCATAAAGCTTTTTAATTTATTCTTCTATTTTACAGCAAATTAAGGAAAAACCCCTGTGGAAAACTTCTAAGGAGAGCCAATTATAACGTCTTGAATGATAACAGAGGTAATTTTGCTAAAAACAATAACAGCAAGACCAATCACAGCCCATTTAATTAAGTCCTTTCCCTTTTTGGTTCTGGAGGGGTCTCCAGCTGAAGTTAAAAACAAGAAGGCTCCAACAACAATGATAAGGGGACAAATAACAATAGCTATCCAGAAGATATAGCTAACTAAAGTATGAATAATGCTTTCAAAGGTTAAATGATGAGAAAAAGGACAAATGACTTCTTTGCCCGAGGGGGCACAAATCCCAGCTTTTCCCTGCTTCAACTCCCTTCTTCCTTGTTCATTCGGCTCTATCAAGCACTTTGGGTCAGGTGTATTGTCAGGCAAACACTTGCATGTCAGACCCTCCTCGCTTCTGCAGCCCTGGTATTCATCAGAACTATCACAACAAAGCTGGCCTTCAAAACCCTGGGCATTGGCCAATTGAAAAGAAAAAAGTAAAAGAAGAATTAAGAAGAATGTTTTCATTTTATAAAAATAATAGCAAAATGATAATCTCCAGCTTCAAACTCTGTTTCTGGTTCAAATCCACAAACAGCTGCTACTTGCTTTACTTCTTCTCTTGAAATGCCGGGCTTGGGTCCCATGGGTACGCCCTTTTTCCAATCAACAACAAGCACTTTGCCTGTCTTTTTCAAAACCCTGTCCGCTTCTTTGAAAACAGCTTCCATGCTTCCTACCTGGAACAAAAGATTAGTCATTAAGACCAAGTCACAGGAATTGCTTGGGATGCTGGTTATTTCTGTCTCAACATCATCTAAAACCTTTCTAACATTGTTAAACCCAGCTGTTTTTAGCTTGCTTTCTAAGGCAGACAGCGGTTCTTCCAAAACATCAACAGCATAAACAGTGCCTTTTTCCAAATCCTTGGCTAAGGGCATGACCCAAGCGCCGCTCCCAGAGCCAAAATCAGCCACTGTCATATCTTCTTTTAAGCTTATTTTGGATAGGACATTTTTTGGTTCTACAAATATAGGCATAGTTGTCCTAGGACATTATAAGCAGATCGCGGAAGCTACCTTGTCTGAGGCCTTTACTCTCATGATTTTTACTCCAGAAGAAGCTCTGCCAATAATGGAAATGGAACTTAACTTGCTTCTAATAACCTGACCTTTTAAAGAAATAACAATAATGTCATTTTCTTCTTTGCCAACTATTTTAGAAAATACTATTTTGCCTGTTTTGGCTGTTATTCTAGCTGTCTTCACTCCAGCGCCTCCTCTTTTCTGCATCCTGTATTCTGAAATCCTGGTTCTTTTACCATAACCATTTTCCATAATGACAAGTAGATGCTTATGCTTTTCTTTTGGCTTTACAATATCCATCCCTATTACCTCGTCTTTTTCAGAAAGCTTAATACCCCTAACCCCAGCAGCGCTTCTACCCATAGCCCTGATATCTTCTGATTTAAACCTAATGGATTTCCCAAGAGAAGTTATCAAAACAACTTCATCTCCTTTTTCTGCAATAACTGCTTTTCTTAAAGAATCTCCTTCTTGCAATTTTATGGCTATTAGACCGCTTTTCCTAACCTTCTTAAAGGCAACAAGTTCTGTCCTTTTTATTATACCATTTTTCGTTGCCATAATTAAGAATTTGTCTTGGTCTGTTTTGGTATAGGGAATTAAGCTCAAAACCTTTTCTGCTTGTGAAATCTCAAGGAAGTTCAAAAGCCCCCTGCCTTTAGCAGTCCTTTTCATGTCAGGAATTTCCCAGACAAAGCTCTGAAACACTTTTCCAGCATCAGTAAAGAAAAGCAGTTTATCTAGAGTATTGGCTGCTATGAAATGCTCAACCACGTCTTCGCCTGCTATTTCCATGCCAGCGACTCCAGTGCCTCCTCTTTTCTGCACCTTATAGGAAGAAGGTTTTACCCTTTTTATATATCCTCCCTGGGTAAGAGAGACAATTGTTTCTTCTTTGGGTATTAAATCCTCTTGTTCTATTTCACCAACTCCTCCAATTATTACTTTCGTCTTCCTTTGGTCTCCATATTTCTCTTCCACTTCGGCAAGCTCTTTTTTCATCACTTCTTTTACTTTCTTTTTGCTTTTTAAAATAAGGTCAAGCTCTTTTATTTGCTTTTTGAGATCAACTAACTCTTTTTCTATCTTTTCTCTTTCCAGCTTGGCCAAGCTCTGCAGCTTCATCTCTAAAATAGCAGTTGATTGAACTTTGGTAAGTTTAAATTTCTTTTGCAGATTCTTTTGAGCGCGCTCCCTGTTCTCTGACTTTTTAATAGTCTTAATAACATCATCAATATTTTTCAAAGCAATCATTAAGCCCTCTAAAATATGGCCTCTTTGTTTGGCTTTCTTCAATTCAAACCTTGTTCTCCTTATAACTACTTCTTGTTTATGGGCTAAATAAAAGGTTAGAACATCCACCAAGGAAAGCACTCTCGGCTGAATACCATCTACCAAAGCCAGCATATTGAGGTGAAAGGTTTTTTGTAAATCAGTGTATTTAAACAAAGCATTAAGGACTTTTTTGGGAAAAGATTCTTTTTTCAGTTCAACCACAATCCTCATGCCTTCTCTGTCTGATTCGTCTCTTATGTCTTTTATCCCGTCTATTTTTTTGTTTTCAACTAATTTGGCAAACTGCTGAACCAAAGAGGACTTCTGAACCTGGAAAGGAATTTCAGATATTACTATTTGATATCCTCCTTTCTTTTTCTCTCTTATTTCAGTCTTGCCTCTCATTAAAACAGGACCCTTGCCTTGGGAATAAGCTGCAATGATATCTTTTTTTCCATAAATTATGCCCCCAGTTGGAAAGTCAGGCCCTTTTACAAACTGGAATAAATCCTCTGTTGTTGCAGAGGCATGATCAATTAAATAAACAGCAGCTTGCACTACTTCAGAAAGGTTATGAGGAGGAATATTGGTTGCCATTCCAACAGCAATGCCCAAAGATCCGTTCAAAAGGAGCTGGGGCAGGGGGGAGGGCAAAACAACCGGCTCTTGCCTGGTTGAGTCATAATTAGGCATAAAATCAACTGTTTCTTTTTCAATATCATTTAGAATTTCCTCTCCTATTTTAGAAAGCCGACATTCAGTATACCTTGAAGCCGCAGCGCTATCCCCGTCTAAGCTTCCGAAATTCCCTTGTCCTTGAACCAAAGGATACCTTAAAGAAAAATCCTGGGCCATTCTAACTAAAGCGTCATACACAGCTAAGTCTCCGTGCGGGTGAAATTTTCCGAGAGAATCCCCTACGACGGTGGCTGACTTCCTGAACTTAACATTATGGCGCAAACCCATGCCATACATAGAATACAAAATCCTCCTGTGAACAGGCTTTAATCCGTCTCTAACATCAGGCAAAGCGCGAGAAACAATAACAGACATAGCATAATCCAAATAACTCTCTTTGATTTCTTCTGTTATTCCCCTCTCTTTTATATACCCAATCTCCTTATTCTGTTGTGGTTGCTTCTGTGGCATCTTTGGTTGTGGTGGTAAACAGCTCAAGGTCTAAGGCCTCTTTTACTTCTTCAAAATTCCCCATTTCCTCAAACTCTGGAACTTGAAAATCTTCCAAAAAATTACCTTCTGCTTTTTGAGCCCTTTTTTCAAAGTTTTTAGCTATAACCAGGACCAAAGGAGCAGCAAGTACCAGCAAAACAGCAAAAATGAAAACTTTTCTCCAAAAAACATCTAATTCTTTTATTCTCTTCCAAATCATGGCTCTAAAACTACTATCTTTGTTTCTGCTTGGGGAAGGTTTTTCAAGCTTAGCTTTAGTTTCTTCTCTGGCTTTATTCCTTCCTCCCCCATCTGTTTCAAAAACTTATCCACCCCATCAATGTTAAGCTTTAGCTTTGCTATTTTATAATGCATAGGAATTACAATTCTGGGCTCTATTTGAGAGACAATGGAAGAGGCGGTTTTAGCATCAATAGTGTATTTTCCCCCCACAGGAATCATTAAAACATCTACCTCGCCTATCTGGTCTACCTGCTGTTCAGATAACTCTTTCTGCCCCAAGTCAGATAAATGACACAACCTCATGCTTTCTGCTTCTATTTTATAAATAACAATTGGTTCTTTTTGCTTTTCGTCATGAAACCCAGGAATCCCTTGAATAAAAATTCCTTCCACTTCATACTCCCCGGGACTATTAATAAAAAAGGGCTTTCCCAAGATAGCTTTTTTATTAGAGTGATCAGGGTGCGCATGGGTCTGCAATAAAATATCAGCTTCAACCTTCGGAACTTTTAATCCAATGCTTTCGTCAAAAGGATCAATGGCAATTGTGGATTCATCTGAAGCAATTTCAAAAAAAGATTGTCCTTTCCAAACAATGTTCATAACAACCTTATTCTATCAAAAACCTAGTTCTCTTGCAATAACAAATCTTTTTGTGTATATTAGAGCCATATATGGACACTGTGAACAAGAATTTCTTAATGATGATTGTGGGTTTTCTCTTAATTATTATTGGGCTTTTAAGCGTTTTGGACTAATATGCCTGTTAATTTGAAAAAAATAAAAAGCGATTTAGTAATTCCTCCTAAAATCGGAGAAATTGTACAGGGAGCTGTCATTAATAGGGGTAAAAGCTCTGTTTTTTTGGATTTAGGTCCAAAAGGCATTGGCATTATTTTTGGAAAAGAGTTTTTTGACGCTAAAAGCACTTTAAAAGAGTTAAATGCAGGAGATAAAATAACAGCCAAGGTTGTTGATTTAGAAACTGAAAACGGCTACAGAGAGCTTTCTTTAATGGGAGCAAGCCAAGAAATGGCCTGGAAAGAACTAATCGAGGCAAAAGAGAATGAAGAGATTGTTGAATCCAAAGTAAAGTCAGCCAATAGGGGTGGATTAATTTGTCAAGTAAAAGGCATGGATGGTTTCCTGCCAGCCAGCCAGCTTCTACCAGAGCATTATCCGAAAGTGGAAGATGGAGACCCGCTGAAAATAGCTGGAGAACTGCAAAAAATCGTAGGACAAGATATAAAAGTGAGAATCTTTGACTTAAATCCCGCAGAAAACAAACTTATTCTCTCTGAAAAAGCAACCAAAAAAGAAAAAATAGCTGAAAAAATGATGAGCTATAAACAGGGAGACGAGGTCAAGGGAGAAATAAGCGGAGTGACAAGCTTTGGCGCTTTTCTAAGCTTTGATGAGGGCCTGGAGGGTCTAATTCCAGGGTCTGAAATACCTGAAGAAAAAGCCTTGAAAATCGGGCAGAAAGTGAAAGCTAAAATTACTGAAATTGCAAATAACAGAATATATCTTTCTCTTAAATGAAAAGCTTATTCAAAAATCTTTTTATTATTATTGTGGTTTTTCTTTTAATCTCAGCTCTTTTTGCTTTGCTCAACCCAGAAACCTTTGAAAGTAAAGAAGAAATTCCTTTAAGCCAAGCAGCTCAAGAGATTATTCAAGAGGAAATCAAAGAGATTGAAATACAAGGGGACAAGCTCTTATTGATTTATGCTGATGGCAGAGAAGCTGTTTCCAGAAAAGAAACCAGCATAGGACTTAATGAGTCCTTGGTTAATTACGGAGTTTCTCAGGCAGAGATAAAAAGCTTAAAAATAACAGTAAAAGAAGAGAACGAAGGGTTTTTAGGATGGGTTTTGCCTATTTCTCTTATCTTGCCTGTAGTGATTTTCATCTTCTTTTTCTGGATGATTTTCAAACAAGCTAAAACAGGAGCTGGTCAAACCTTTAAATTCTTAAAAGCTCCAGCCAAGCTTTTCGGAGATGGAAAAGACGGAAAAAGCAAAGAAAAAGTCACTTTTCAGGATATTGCTGGAATAGAAGAGGCAAAAGAAGAAATTAAAGAAATTGTTGACTTTCTAAAAAACCCAAAAAAATACTTTAAAATGGGAGCTAGAATCCCAAGAGGGGTCTTATTGGTAGGACCCCCTGGTGTTGGGAAAACCTTGTTAGCCAGGGCCTTAGCCAATGAAAGCAGTGTCCCCTTCTTCTCTATTGCTGGCTCTGCTTTTATAGAGCTTTTTGTAGGGGTTGGAAGCTCCAGGGTGCGCAATCTGTTTGAAACAGCTAAAAAGCAAGCGCCTGCTCTGGTTTTCATTGATGAGTTGGATGCTATTGGAAAAGTGAGAATGCCGGGTCTTGGAGGAGGGCATGATGAAAGAGAGCAAACCTTAAATCAAATTTTAGCTGAAATGGATGGCTTTGAAAGAGACACTGGAGTTATTGTCCTGGCTGCCACAAATGCCCCCCAATTACTTGACCCTGCGCTTTTAAGGCCAGGCAGATTTGACAGAAGAATAGTTTTGGACCTGCCTGATGTAAAAGGAAGAGAGGCCATTTTAAAAATCCATGCTAAAGGAAAGCCCTTGGACTCAGATGTTAGCTTGGGAGAAGTGGCTGAAAGAACGCCTGGTTTCTCTGGGGCTGATTTAGCTAATTTGGTAAATGAAGCTGCTATTTTAGCTGCAAAGAACAACAAAGACAAAATTCGTCAGCAAGATTTATTAGAGTCCATTGAAAAAGTGCTCTTAGGCCCCGAAAGAAAAAGTCATCTTCTTTCTAAAAAAGAAAAAGAAATCTCTGCTTACCATGAAGCAGGCCATGCTTTAGTTTCTACTTTGCTCCCAGAAGCAGAGGAAGTAAGAAAGGTGTCTATTGTTTCCAGGGGCATGGCAGCAGGATATACTCTGGCTCTGCCAAAAGAAGAAAGAAAGATAAGAAGAAAATCAGAATTCTTAGCTGAATTGTCTGTGCTTTTAGGGGGCTACACAGCTGAAAAATTAATTTTCAAAGAAATATCCACTGGAGCTAGCAATGACTTGGAAAAAGCAAGTATTTTAGCCAGAAGCTTGGTCACAAAATATGGAATGTCGAAACTAGGGCCTGTAAGCTTTGGGAAAAGAGAGGCCTTGCCTTTTCTCGCCTTAGAGCAAGAAACAGAAAGGAATTATTCTGAAAAAGTGGCCTCTCTTATTGACAAAGAAACAGAAAGATTTATAAAAGAAGCGGAAAGAAAAGCAAGCCAATTATTGAAAAAGAAAAAGAAAATCTTAGAAAGAATAGCTAAAGAGCTAATTAAGAAAGAAACTTTAGAAAAGGAGGAGTTCGAGAAATTGGTAAAACAAAAAACCCTCAAAAAGAAGCGCGCGTAGCTCAGGGGTCAGAGCATGCGACTTATAATCGCAAGGTCGGTGGTTCAAATCCACCCGCGCGCACAAATGGGCGGTTAGCTCAGTTGGTCAGAGCGTCTGGTCGACATCCAGAAGGTCATAGGTTCAAATCCTGTACCGCCCACTATTTTGCCAGAGAAATCTTGTATTTCTGGCATATTTTTGATAAATTAAAGAACATATGAAAGAAAAAATAACAAAGGAATATCTGAAAAAAATTCCTGAAATAAAAGTAGGGGACGCTGTCCGAGTGCACCAGAAAATCAAAGAAGGAGACAAAGAAAGGATTCAAATTTTCGAAGGCATTGTTTTAAGCCAAAAACACGGCAAAGGCATTTCAGGCACTTTTAGTGTAAGAAAAATAATATCTGGAATTGGAACAGAAAAAACCTTTCCTTTGCATTCTCCTAATATCGCTAAAATAGAAATAGTCTCCAGAGGGAAGAGAAGAAAAGCCAAGCTTTACTATTTAAGAAAAAGGGTAGGCAAAAAAGCAAAATTGAAAAGAAAAGAATATGTCCCAGGCCAGGAAAGCATTGAACAAGCTCCTGTCGAGACAGAAGAAAAAACTTAGCCCGGGTGGCGGAACTTGGAATACGCAATAGGTTGAGGGCCTATGCTCATTTTGGGCGTGTGGGTTCAAATCCCACCCCGGGCACTGTTTGGGGCGATTAGCTCAGTTGGCTTAGAGCATTCGGTTTACACCCGAAAGGTCGTAGGTTCAAATCCTACATCGCCCACCAAGGCTTTATTTTTTTGTTCCTTTCAGTATAATTGGAACAATATGCCGCGGTAGCTCAGAAGTAGAGCGCTTCTCTGAAAAAGAAGAGGTGGTCGGAGCATTACCGACCCGCGGCACGAGAATAGAGGCGGGAGTAGCTCAGTTGGCTTAGAGCGTTTCGTTGCCAACGAAAAGATCGCGGGTTCGAATCCCGTCTCCCGCTCACACGTTGACTTTTTCATTAAAATGTGTTATTATATCAATATATGTTAAGCAGAAGAAAATCAGTTTTGCCAATGATAGCAGTGCTTTTAGCTATTATTGGAATTTATGTTTTGTCTTTAAAAGCATTGGCTGAAGAAAATTTTGACCCTAATGAGCAGGTGGAAAATCTTCAACTTGTGGAGCAAAGTGTTTTGCTTCCTATTTCTTCTCCTCCTCCTCCAGTGGTCAAGTCCAGAATCACAGTCATGGTAACAGGATATTCCTCTGACACTTTGCAAACAGATGACACTCCATTTATTACAGCTTCAAACAAGCTCGTAAGAGATGGAATTATAGCTAATAATCTCTTGCCTTTTGGAACAAAGGTGAGAATCCCTGAGATCTTTGGCAACAAGGTTTTCGAGGTTGATGACAGAATGAACAGAAAAAAGGGAGATTACCACGTTGATATTTGGTTTTCAACTAGAGAAGAAGCTGTTCTATTCGGAGCTCAAATAGCCACCTTGGAAATCTTGGCTGATTAAAAAACAAAGCTCCCGGGCTTAAAGGCCCGGGGGTTTTGTATTGGTGCCCAGGGTGGGATTTGAACCCACACGGGATTTCTCCCAAGTGATTTTAAGTCACTCGCGTATGCCAGTTCCGCCACCTGGGCAAAATGAGGCCAGGGCGGGAATTGCACCCGCGTATAGTGCTTTTGCAGAGCACTGCCTTGCTACTTGGCTACCTGGCCATTACTCTATTCCTTCCAATAGTTTATCAATATTCTTTTTAATTAAAAACTTTAACTTTGGAACTCTTTTAATAAAAAGCTTTTTATTCAAGGCCTGATGTAAAATATATGCTTTTTTATTCAAAAAATCAATAATTTGTTTTTGCTTTTCTTCTGGGAAAACAGAAGTAAAAACAGAACAAGAGCTTAAATCTTTTAAAGTGTCAACCTTAATTAAAGTCACTAAAATATCTTTTGGCAAATCAAGCTCTTTTTTAATTATCTTTGATAATTCTTCTCTCAAAACCTGGTTTAATTTTTCCATTCTCTGTGACATTACAATGTTCCTTTTTCCTTTTCTTCTCTAAAAATATGGAGAACATCGTTTTCTGCTAATTTTACATCTCCTTCAAACAAAATACCAACTTCCTGTCCTTTTGTTGCTTTTCCAACATCCTGCTTTTCCTTTTGCAGTCCTTTTATCCTGCCCTTGCCCTGTTTTTCTTCCTCCCTGAAAACCTCTGCTTTGATATTCCTGGTCATTTCACCTTCCAATACTTTACCTCCGACAATTTGCTCTTTTTTGCTCTGCTTGAATAAATGACTAATTTTAAACTTTCCCAAATCAATCCTTTTTGTTTCTGGCTCCAAAACTTTCATCATATCTTTTCTTACTTCCTGAACTAATTCATAAATAACTTCAAAGGTTTTGATTTTGATTCCTCTTTGGCGAGCAAAAACTTTAGAAGTTTCATCAGCTTTGACCCTAAAACCAATTATCATTGCTCTTGAGCTTTCAGCCATTTTAACATCTCCAATGCCAATATCACCAACATCGGCCTTAAGAACTCTTAAAGCCACTTTCTCTTTAGGAATATTAGCTAAAACATTTTCAACTGCTTCTAAAGAGCCCAGAACATCAGCTTTTAAAATAATATTTAAAGCTTTTTTGTCTTCTTCAATAATAAAAAGATTCTTTCTTTCTCTTTTGCTTATCTTTTCTTCAGCTTCGCTTAAGCAGGAGCAACAATGGAAAACCTCTCCAACGCCAGGAGGTCTGTTGAATCCGAGCACAATCACTGGCTGGGAAGGAAGGGCTTTTTCAATGGGCTTTCCTTCAAAATCACTCAAACCCTTTACTTTGCCAAAAGCATAATGAGTGGCAATAATGTCTCCGTTCTTTAAAACTCCTTTGTTTAAAATCAAGGTTGAAACAGCTCCTTTTTGAGGATCTAAAGAGCTTTCAATAACAGTTCCTTCTGGCTTTGATTCAAGATCTAAAACCAATTCTTCAAGTTCAGCTACCAGTAAAACGGTTTCCAATAGTTCTTTAATCCCCTGCTTTTGTTTGGCTGAAATATTTACTGAAGGAATTTTACCACCATATGACTCAACTAAAATATCTTCTTTGCCTAATTGGCCTTTTACTTTTTCTGGATCTGCTCCCGGCTTGTCCATTTTATTGAAAGCTATAATCATGGGAATATCTGCTTTTTGAATAAACTTTATTGCTTCTTTGGTCTGATCTTTTATTCCTTCTGAAGCGTCAATAACTAAAATAGCAATATCTGCCACATGAGCTCCTCTCTGTCTCATAGCAGAAAACGCCTCATGGCCTGGAGTGTCAATAAAAGTAATCTTTTTCCCTTCAACTTCAACCTCATAAGCTCCAATATGCTGGGTAATGCCTCCTGATTCTTTTTCTAATATCACAAAATCCTCTCTTATTGCTTCAAGCAAAGAACTTTTCCCATGGTCAACATGTCCTAAAACAGCCACTACTGGTGGCCTTGTTTCTTTCTCAGTCATATCTGACATCATAGCTCAAAACCTGCTTTTTTTCAATGAAAAAGCGGAGGGGGTGGGATTCGAACCCACGAGAGTTAAAAACCCTACCGCTTTTCGAAAGCGGCCCAGTCAACCACTTTGGTACCCCTCCTATTTCCTTTCTTCTGTCATCTTAATAATAGCCAGCAAGACAATAAAAGCCAGGGTTAAAACTCCTAAAGTGGGAATAAGCTTGCTAACTACAGCATTGGAATTGCCAAAACCAGGCGCCTCCCAAATACTTAACAAAAGGAAAAGGGTAAAAACAATACCCAGGGTCAGAGCTACAGAAGCGCTTAATTTTTTGAATCTCGAGAGCATAATAATATTGAAAAGACCTTTGTGGACCCAGTGGGATTCGAACCCACGGCCTTTCGCATGCCATGCGAACGCTCTGGCCAACTGAGCTATGGGCCCCCTGCCCTCACCAGGACTTGAACCTAGATCTCAGGGTTAGGAACCCTGTGCTCTATCCTGTTGAGCTATGAGGGCTTAATTGGAGAATATATCAGAATTATACTATATTTTCAATAATTATGATACAATATTGAAATGCCAGAAGAAGTTGTAAAAGCAGTAAAAAAAGTATTGCCAGCAGTAGTTAGCATTGTGGCTGCTGACACTTTCAACCCTCAAAAAGCAATCGTTCTTCCAGAAAAAAGAAAACGATTAAGATTAAGAGGAGGAAGCGGTTTTATTGTGGGAAAAGGCGGTGTTATTTTAACCAACAGACATGTTGTTGAATCAAAAAAAGCAGATTATGTTGTTATCTTGCAAAGTGGAGAAAAATTAACTCCAACCATATCAGCTGTAGACCCTATTAATGACATTGCTATTTTAAAGATAAAAAAAGATAACTTGCCTGTAATAAAGTTTGCAGACTCTTCAAAATTAGAATTAGGTCAGGATGTTGTTGCTATTGGCAATGCTTTGGGCTTGTTTAAAAACACGGTCTCAACTGGAGTAATTTCAGGTTTGAGCAGAGAGATAAAAGCGCAAAATGGGCTAAACCAAGAACAAACCTCTTTAAGAGGGCTAATCCAAACAGATGCTGCCATTAATCCAGGCAATTCTGGAGGTCCTTTAATTGACCTTAAAGGAAGAGCTGTTGGCATTAATGCTGCTATGGTTTTTGGAGCTGAAAACATTGGGTTTGCTTTACCAATTAATAATGCTAAAAGGGATTTAAAAGAATTAAAAGAACACGGAAGAATACGTCAGCCCTTTTTAGGAATAAGATACATGTGTATTACAGAGGACTTAAAAAAAGAGTTTGATTTGCCAGTAGGTCAAGGAGCTTTAGTAATGGCAGAACCTGACTTCCTAAGCAAAAAAATAGAACAAGCTGTAGTTCCCAACAGCCCAGCTCATAAAGCAGGAATAAAAGAAGCTGACATTATTCTTGAAGTTGAAAATGAAAAAGTGACTCCAGAAAAAACCATTAGTGATATTCTTCAAAATGAAGAAATAGGAAGGAAATTAAATCTTAAAATTTTAAGAAAGGGGAAAGAAAAAACCTTAAAAATAGTTTTGGGAGAAAGATAAATTAATATTTCTCCACTTCATATTTATCTTCAAAGAAAATCATTTCCTTTTTCTCAACTGCCTCTAGAATCTTTGGAACATCTCCGAACAAATTAGGCAATAAAGATATCTCCTCTTTAGAAAACCAGTAATTCTCACCAGCATTAAACTTTTTCTTAAAAGTTCCTTTTGGATTCTTGGCTTTAACAATAAAAAAATACTTATCTTCAAGCAAGTTCCCTTTTAAAGAGTAATCAATTTTATGCTCTATTCCTTCTAAAGAAAAGCTGGCTTTAAGGCCTGCTTCTTCTGAAAGCTCTCTTTCTGAAGCATGCTCTATAGTTTCTCCCCATTTTATCTTGCCTGAGATAAAGCCATGAAAGCCATAATATGGTTCTTTCTGTCTCTGTTGGATTAGAAACTTATCTTTTTTCTGACAAACAACCAAAATAGCCAACTTGGCTTGTCTCTCTAAAACAACCCTTCCCCCATCTATGTCAAACCTATTGGCATATTCTTTGCCAACAGAAGTTAAACAATAAAGACCATCTTTTCTTTTAGAGACAATGCCTTCTTTGATTAATCTTTTTAAATGGAAATTAAACCTGTCATTAGAAATCTTCTCAGAGTTTAAATCTGAAAAACGCAACTCTTTCTCTAAAAGAAGATTCTTTAAAATTGTTTTCTGTATTTCATGCATACAAAACCAATATATATCAGAAGAAAGAGAAGTAAAGTGAACCCAACTTCACCTTTTGTTAACAAACCTGTGGGTGATCGACGGGATTCGAACCCGCTTCGGCTCCTCCACAGGGAGCAGTGTTAACCATTACACCACGATCACCAAAAAACTTAAGCTTTAGTATACAACAAAAACAAGTTAAAATCAATCAAAAAAAGCTTAGTGGCGATGCGTTTAACACCACCACTTAATACTCAGGGCTAGGCCCTATAATATAGGGGATCACATTATACCCCTTGGTTTGTAGCTCCTCTATCATTTCCTTAACCCGCTCAACAAAGGCGCTCCCCTCTATCTTTAACAACATAACCCACAGAATTTCCTTTGCTTGCTTCTTGTCCTGAACTCTCAATATTTCACCCCTGGGATAAAAACGAGAACCAGAACAGAGACGCAGGTTGAACAGGTGCCTCAACATCCTTTCGTACCAGCGAAGAATCTTCTCTGCTGCTGGGGTCCATGGAGATGACCAAGGGACTCCCAAACCAATGCAGAGATCGCTACTCTCGAACTCCACAAAATCCCCCTGAAAATATCCTTTTAACCCTCCATCAGGAGCAAAACGTGGATCTAGATCAAACTTGACCATTAAAGCCATATTCAAAATGAAGGATATACTTTTCCAGCAAGGAATTTCGTCTTTCGGAGGCAACTCTAACTGAGAGCTGCTCAAGGAAACCCGAATAAGCTCGTTTCCTCTCTTTCTCTCAGTTTTAATCAATTCCTCTACTGTTTGGAATCCACTCCAGCACTCCTTACATTGCCTGCACCGTAGATTCCACATCCTGTCGCAGAGGACTATCCCTACACCATAGACTGTGTCCTGCCCACCACAAGCAGGACAACGACCCAATACCCTCATTTCACACCTCCTCTTCTAGTCGCCTTCTCAGGCCTTTCGCTATCAGGCTAGCCTCAATCGCTGGGTCCCAGTCTGACTCACTGATTTCAAGAGAAAGGCCATCTAACAACTGCTGAAGCTCCTCCGTAGACAGAGCTTCTTCTTTCCCAAGCCTTTCAATAGCCCCAGCAATTACCCCTTGATACCGAGCTATACCAGGGATATGGGTTATGCTTTCCAGCAAACCCCCCAGCTCTTCTGCTAAATCTGAAGAAAAAAGATTTTTCCCTCCCATCATGATCTCCTTTTCTAGACACTGTTGCTCTGCCAAACAATACCACTAAGCTCATCATAAGGAGGGTGAAATAAAAATCAAGACTGGTATATTGCCAGGAGATGAAATTGGAATCTTTTTCTAAGCGCTACCTTAAAATCGCGGGCGATTCTATCCGAAAGAAAAAGGAAGGTGTCCCCAAAGGGCCCCTCCTTTCGCTTTACTATATTTCCTTAGGGGATCTTAAACCATTTTGTCCACCCCGCGCAGCAACCGGCAATAGTACTAACGATCAAGACTACTGCAAGCAGTGCAAGCAGTAGTATTACCACAACACGCACAAAATCATCCCTCCTCCCTAGGAAAAAGAAACAAAAAAAACTCCTAAAATTGTCTTAAACAAATGTCAGCTAAAATCAAGTAAAAAGGATTATAAAAGATCAATGAAATCATTCATTAAGGCATGCCCAATACGTCCCCGGCAGGACTCGAACCTGCAGCCTAGAGATTAGAAGTCTCTCGCTCTGTCCAGTTGAGCTACGGGGACAATAAAAAACATCATACCCAAAAAGAAGAGAAGAGTCAATTATTCTGCAGGAGGAATATAAATACTCCTGAAGCAGTCAGGATAATACTTGCTTTGTATTTCCTGGAACTTTATCTCTCTTTGTGAGTATTGCGAAGAAAAATCATTGAGCAAGGCCTGATTTAAAACCAAAGGAGGAGGGGCTTCAATTTCCATTTCTGTTGCTCTTTGAGCAAAAAACCAAAACAGAATACCCGCTACTATTAAATCCAAAAGCAAAAACAAACCTAAAAACAAGGTAGTGTGTTCTAAAAATATCTCAACAATTCTTTTAGTCCCTTTTTTCTCCATGATTTGAAAAAACTGTTAATTTAATATTAAAAACAACTTCTCCTATGCTTAATTTTTCAAACCTTCTTAGCCAATTGCTTCTTTGAGAAATTTTCTCGATTCTTAAATCAGACAGCTCAAAAAGGAAGGGGCTCATTTCCAAGCTTTCTGTGAATCTCAAGCACTGGGGAAAAGAACCAGCTAAAACTATTTCAAAATCAATGATTCTGAAAGGGTCTTGTTCTCCTGTTCCAGAAGGCATAATTATAATCTCAAGATTGCTCTTTTTTGCTTCTCTTTCTAAGAACTCAATAAAATCAATTGGAGCTTTAAAATTAATAAAGCTGGAATCAACTTTATCCAATGTTCCCTTTAATTGAACATACTTTTTCTGAAAAAGGTAAACATCCATTAACTGCCTTTCTGTTAAAGCCAAAATAGATCTTTGCCAGGTCAATTTCTTTGAATCTTCAACCATTCTCTCTAAAAGAGGCCGGGCAGCAAAAACACCCCAAAGAGCGATAACTACCACAGTTAACAAAATGACAGCAATAATTTTTGTTTTTACTTTTATCATTTGGGTAAATAGATTAAATCCAAAGTAAAATCAGCTTTAACAGGGCTTACCCACGAAAAGGGCTGGAAATAGGGGTCTTGCAAAGTTTCTTCTTTATCCACAATCTGCTTAAAAGAATAAAGCTCTTCTCTTGTTTCAGCTACCCCTTGAATGGTAACTTCAAAGAAAAACTCTGTTTCTCCTTGCTCTGTTTTTCTTAGCTGTCTTTGCAAAGAAAAAGTCGTGAAATAAACGGAAGATGGAGTTAGGGAAGCTATTTTCTCCAAAAAACCACTTAGCATAACCCTTTCTTCAAAAACAGTGTCTATTTTAGAAAGCTTTTGATTAATATCGGAAATGATTTGTTTTGATTCCTGTATTTTAGCTCCTTGGAGCTCTTCATTTTTAGCTAAAACTTCATCTCCCAGACTAATCACCCTTTCTGTTATATAGTGGTTGGTAAAAAAGAGGAGAAAAGCAAAAAAGATAAGGGAAAAGATAAAGTAGAATAAAACTAATAAAGCTTTTTTCTGCTTTTCCTCTAATTCCAGTTCTTTTTTCTGTTTTTCTGGTAAGAGATTAATCAACATAAGCTCCTCTTAAAGCAAGTCCTATGGCTGTTGTTAATGACAAGGCCTTTGCTTTTTTCAAATTCAGGTCTTTTTCTTTATTAATATTAATCAAAGGATCTCCCAGTTCCACATCAACCTTTAATTCTGAGCAAAGAAAGTCATCCAAGCCCTGCAAATTAGCTCCACCCCCGCAAAGCAAAACCTTTTCTAATTTTCCTTTGTCAACACCACCATGGGATTTGTAATAGTCCAAATGGCTTTTTATCTGGCTTGCCAAATCAGTCAGGGAAGGAGTCATTGCCTCAAATACTTTTTTGTCTCCTTTCAGGCCTTGAGAGATTTTCTTTTTCTCTGCTTTTTCAAAATCTATTTTCAGGGTTTGGGCGATATTTTCTGTTAATTGCCTGGCTGAAACAGGAATGGTGGAAGTAAACCTGGCATTGTTTTCAGAAAAAATAACAAAGCTGGTCCTGTTCTCGCCGAAATCAATAACTAAAACCGGTTTTGTAAAAACATCTTTTTTGCTTAAGGCCCTTACAATGGCTAAAGATTCTATTTCCATGGCTAAAACCTTAAGCCCAGCTCTTTGCAAAACACGCACATACGGGTCAACCACTTTTCTGGGAGAAGCAGCTAAAAGAACCTCCTGATAATTGGCTTTTTGGCCTGATTGAAACTTTTCATAGTCAAAGTAAACTTCAGACAAAGGGAAGGGAATATGGCTCTCTACCTCTTGCAAAGCAACCTGTTCTGTCTGCTCTTCAGAAAGCTCTGGAATCTGGATAACATCTAAAAAGGACTTTTCTTCTGGCAAAGAACAAATCACTTCCTTTGCTTTTATCTTTTTGCCTTTTACTTTAACAAGGCTTTTTTTAATAATAGAGGCCAATGGTTTCTCTTCTTTAATCTCTCCTTTGATTATAAGGCCTTCTGGTATCCTTGAATCCCCAAAAGCAACCAAACGAAAAGAATTATTGTCTTTTACCACTTTGGTTAATTTCAAAGACAGGTCTGAAATGTCAAGACCAAAAGCATTAGGTTTTTGAGAAAGAAATCCCATATATATTATTTTAACATTTTTTCTCTTATTCTGTCTCCTCCCATTGGCTGACTTTCCATCCTCCACCAGGCCCGCTTTTAAACCCAGCATCAGAAAGGCCTACCTCATAATTAATAACAGCATTAGGAGAAAGATAAACCCCGTAGCCTGTCACTTCCTTGGCTTCAACATTATTTTTCAAAGTAATCAGTCCATTGGAAGTATAAAAAACTCCACCACTAGCAGTGTTATCAACATCAATGGCTGGGCTGGCTCTGTCTGAAGAATTATTAGTGGACAAAAGCAGCAAATAGCTTCCTTCAAGGCCAGAACCTTCCAAAACAACCTCCGGCCTTATCACTATCTTGCCATCAGTTAACAAAACACCAGAAAGGCTTGAAAAAGAAAAAGCGTCAAGCACAACAGAGGCATTGTTATTTAAAGTAATATTGCCTTCTACCCAAACAGTACCAGTTAAAATCAAAGAGGCATTGTTTTCAAGCGTCATACTGCCTGTAATTTTAGCTGGACCTAAATAAGCAGTATCCCCTCCCGCAACAGTATAATCCCCAACAATAACAGTTTCTGCAGCATCATCTTTCCATTTATCAATAGTAGCAGAATCAATGGGCAATGGCTGTTGTGACTGGACAGGATGAACAGTTACCCCTTCCCCAACAACACAACTTTCATTAGCTCCACCAGAAAAGTAAAGCTTTCCTGTAATATCGCAATTCTTGCAATTGTGAGTATAAGCATCTTCAGCAATATTTAAATTCTCTAATCTAGTTCCAATAGTGGCTGTTTTAGCAGAGCCTGTGATAAATCCTCTGCCAAACTCTCCAATAATACTGCCATTAGAAAAAACATTGCCATTTACCTGGGAATTGTTAGCCATGGCCAAACCATCGTCTCCAACCTGAATCCCATAGTGAAAAGAAACATTATCACTGCTTAAGGTGTGGAGAACTTTTACTTTTTTTACTCTTTCTCTTTTCTCCCCTTTTGAAATTATGGTTCTTACCCCCCCAACCACGTTTGATATTTCTACTGTGGAAGTGCTTTCATTAAAACTGAAAGAATAAGAATTAGTCCACTCCATGCCCCTTGTGATTCTTACCAAAGCATCTTCAGCGCCAGCTTCTGCAATATAGTAGGCCTGAACAGACCTTAAATTGTCAAAAGAGGACTTTATTTGAAAAACAGACAAGCTTACTAAAGTAGCCCCAATAGTAGTCATGGCCAAAAGCACTAATAAAGTGGCTATCATAGCAACAAATCCTTTTTGTTTGTTCTTATTCATAATTTCTCAAAGAAAAAGTAGAAGTGGCGCTTAGAAACTCGTCAGCTAAAACATGCTCCAAGCTCAAGCTCATTCTTACGCTATCGACTCCTAAAACATCAAACCTTAAATATTGAACTTTTGTTTTAGGGCTGGTAATAAAAATTGGCTCTTGGGATTCTTTTTTAAAGCATATTCGTTGTTCGCATATGGAAAAATCAAGATAGGTTAAGGTTTCTGCAGAAGGAAGGTAGTGAAAGCTAGCCAAAGAAAGCTGGTCAGAGAAAGTGGTGGGCCAATAAACAGCTTCAGCTTCCCTTAATTCATAACCTATTTTTCTTAATGCTACTAAAACATCCTCAAACACCTCTCTTTGGGCTCTGGTTTTAAAGCTTGCTTTATTCATCCAAATTAAAAAAGAGACAACAACTATTAAAACAATTGCTAAAACAGAAAGATAAACAAGCATTTCTACAAAACTAACCCCTTTTTTTAAATTATTCTTCATAAATTACTGCCAGCGGGTGAAAAGTGATGTTAGCTCTATTTGATATGCGCCCCAAGAAACATACACCACAGCTTTTTTGGAATTAGAATCTTCAGTTCCAAAACCTTCAACAATATCATCATTTGCATCTCTTAAAACCTTGCTAAAAACAACTTTTCTCTTAAAATCACCTATAACTTCCTCACCAAGCGTTAAAGTCCATGCAGCAGAATATTGAGGATAATAATCAACACCATTAGACACAGCCCCCAAGCCCGAAGTCCAATCTGTTGTATCTCTGAAAGCCCTCACTTCTTCTAAGGTTTGTTCAGCTAAAAGAACAGCCTGCAAATAATTTTCTTGTTGAGCTGTTTTTTTAAAAGAAAAAGCAGCCAAACCCAAAAGATAGGCAAAAGCCGTTGTAATAATAGTAATAACTATCAAAAGCTCAACTAAAGCAACTCCTTTGCTTTTTTCTTTTTTTACTGCCATTTTGTTGAAGAAGCGCAAGACCCCTCATTTACAGAACCATCAGCTAAATATTCAATTAAAATAGGGGAAGAAAGCGGGTAATTGGGGTCACCATCAATGTCCAAAGAAAATCCCCTGGTATTAAATCTTCTGTCCCTATGAATACAAAATTGGGTGTCAGGGCTGTTTAATCTGTGCGTTTTTATTTCAATAATTTGGGTTTCACCTAAAACTTCAATTTCTCCCTTCCATAAAATTTGACCCCCATTTAAGTTATCCGCAATTACTATCTCCTGCACAGTTCCCTCATCAAAAGTTAAAATTAATTTTTCTGAAATTGTATCTATTGCTCTTGAATATTCAATGTGAACATGACGAGAATCCTTTATTCTGTCTAAATCAGAAGCTGTTGAGGTAGCTGTTTCTATTTTACCATTCTTTTCAACAATAATTGCTTTTTGCTCATTGTTAAGCTCAAGAAGAATTTTCCCCTCATTGTCTGGAGCGCCAGAAACCTTTTTAAAAACCACTTCTCTTTCCCCTTGAAAATCAGCTGTTATTATCTCTGCTTTCTGTAATAAAAAACTCTCATCAAATAATACGTCCCTGCTCGCATAGTCACTTCCTTTAAAAATCGTGTATTGGGAAGAAGCAAAATAGACGCCCCATTTTGAATCCCCCTCAGAAGAGAGAGCTCGGGATTGAGCCAACTTCAAACTTTCTTTTATTTGAAGAAAATCCTTGGAAAAGTCTGCTTTTTTTTGAAAAGAAAAAAAAGCGCTCAATCCCATAACAGCTAAAATAATTAAGATGGAAATAGTAGTTAAAAGCTCAATAAAAGTAATGCCTTTTTTCAACATAAACTTAAATGCCTCCCATTAAACTAAACATGGGCTGCATCATAGAAATAGCAAAAAACCCCACAACACCTCCAATAAATAGAATCAAAACAGGCTCAACAATAGAAGAAATTCTCTGCATGGAAGAGGTTACTTCATCTTCAAAAAAATCCGCCAATTTCTGCAAAATGGCAGAGGTTTCTCCTGTTTCTTCACCAATTTCCATCATTTGAAGAACCATGGGAGAAAATATCTCTTCGTGGGGCCTTAAAGCTCTTGATAATTTACCTCCTTTTTCCACGCTTTTTGAGGCCTCTCTTAAAGCCATTCTAAAATAATAATTGCCCAAAGCGCCAGCAGCCACCTCCAAAGCCCTTACAATAGGCACCCCAGCTGATAAAAGAGAGCTAAGCATTCTTAAAGCCAAAGCTGAGTTAGCTTGCTTGGCAACACCAGACAAAAAAGGCGCTTTTAAAAGAATGCCTGATTTTACCTTCCCACCTTTTCCTCTTTTTAAAACCATGATAATGAAAAAGATAAGAGCTAAAAATCCTACCAAAGCAAAAGGCCATTTTTGACCTAAAAAATGGCCCAAAGAAAGAATGGCCTGGGTAGTGAAAGGCAAAGTGGCTCCCATCTCGTCAAAAGTCGCTTTGAGCTGGGGCACGGCAAAAATCATCATAAAAACACCTATTAAAAAAGCAATGCATAAAACAACAGCAGGGTAAACCATGGCTGACTTTATCTTTGACTTCAACTGATGCTCTCTTTCCATTTGCTCTGACAGAATCTTTAACACGTTTTCTAATTCTCCTGTTTCTTCCCCCACTTTTACTGTTTCTCGATACAAAGGAGAAAAAATCTTTGGGAAAGAGCTCAAGGCGCTCGATAAACTGCTTCCCCTTACGATTTTCTTTGAAATATCTTTTAAAGCTCTTTTGAGCTGCCTGCTTTTAGCTTGAGAAGACAAAATCTCAAAAGCCCTTACCAAAGAAACCCCTGTTTTTATCATAATCATTAAGTTTCTGGTAAAGAAAAGCTTTTCTGGCAAAGAAACACCAATCAAAGTGTGGAAAAAGCTAAGCTTTAGGGGATTGGCTCTTTTCAGTTCTTCGTCTCCTTTGACAGAAACCAGAAAATAGCCCTGCTGTTTTAAAAGAGAAGCAAGATGCTTCCTGTCTTGAGCTTCCAGAAATCCCTGTTTTTCTTTTCCTTTTAGATTTTTTGCTTTGTAAGAATACTTAGGCATTATTCCATAATAACTCTTAAGACCTCTTCTATGCTGGTTATGCCTTGGGCCGCTTTCACAAAACCATCCTCAACCATTAATCTCATCCCTTCTGACACGGCCTGTTTTTGAATTTCAGAGGAATTAGCTCCTTTTTGAATTAAGGCCTTAATTGACTCTGAAACCTCAAGCACTTCATAAATGCCTATTCTCCCCTTGTATCCTTCTGAAGAATCCTTGCCTTTTTGAGGCCTGTAAAAGTAGAGATCTTGAATCCTTTGCTTTGCCTTTAAAGTCTTTTCTTCTCTTAAAATAGCAGTGATTCTTTCAATGTCGCAGTGCTGATAAATGCTTTTTATTTCATCAGCAGAAAGATGGTATTTTTCTTTTTCCTCTGTCAACCTCCTTACCAGTCGTTGAGCCATAATCAAGTTCAGGGTAGAGGAAAGCAAAAATGGTTCCACTTTAATATCAACTAACCTTGGTATGGCTCCTGCAGCTGAATTAGTATGCAGGGTAGATAAGACCAAATGGCCTGTCAAAGCAGCATTCACTGCCAAACCAGCTGTTTCTTTGTCCCTTATCTCACCCACCATGATAATATCAGGATCTTGCCTTAAAAGAGCCCTTAAGCCAGAAGCAAAACTTAATCCTATTTTAGGATTTACCTGGGTTTGGTTAATTCTTGGCATTCTGTATTCAATAGGGTCTTCCACTGTGGAAATGTTTACTGTGGGACTGTTTAAAATCTCCATAGCAGAATATAAGGTAGTTGTTTTACCAGATCCAGTAGGGCCTGTAACCAAAATCATGCCAACAGGGCTTCTCAAGGCCTTTTCCATGCTTTCTAAGGCCTCTCCTCTTAATCCTAATTCCTCCAAAGTAAATCCTTTTGATCCCTCGGGCAAAAGTCGCATCACAACCTTTTCTCCGTTGAAAACGGGCAGAATAGAAACCCTTACAGAATATTTATAATCTTCTGATTCTAATTTAAACCTGCCATCTTGAGGCAACCGGTGTTCATCAAGCTTTAATTCAGCTAAAACTTTAATACGAGCTACAATGCCTGACTTGGCTTGGAAGGGAAGGGTCATAGCATCATGCAAAATACCATCTATCCTGTACCTTACCAAAACCTCTTTTTCTACTGGCTCTATATGAATATCAGAGGCCCCTTGCAAAACAGCATGCTTTAACAAAGTATTCACAATTCTAATAACAGGCATTTCCTCTGCTTTTTTCTTGAGCTCATCTCCTTTTTCTTCTTTGTCTTTCGGCTTTTTAATTGAAACTCCTTTTATCTCCCCTGCTTCTTTTTCAATAATTTCTCCAAACTCCACTTGCAAGCTCTCCTGATACTGTTTTAAAACATGCTTAATGCTTTGGGGGGTTGTTAAACGGGGCAGTATTTTTAATCCTGCTTTCTTTTTCACAAATTCAATTGTTTTCAAATCCTCTGGGTCTAACATAGCAACTTCAAGATTCTTGCCGCTTTTTCGAAAAGCAATAATATTATTGTTTCTGGCAATTGGTTCTGGAATAATCCTTAAAATTTCAGCTGGTATTGTCTCTTTTTCCAAGTTAACAAAAGGAATGCCTAAAATATAGGCTTCTAACCTCAAAAGGTCTTCGGCATTAATTAATTTCTCTTCTGTTAAAACCTCTTCTACTTTCCTGGATTGCTTTTTTGCTTTTTTCAAAGCTGCTTCAAAGTCCTTTTCTTTGATTAAGCCAGCATCAAGCAAAAAGGCCTTTAATTGTTGGTTCTCTATTTTCATTTACTGTTCAAGGGCTTTTTTGATTTTAGAAACAACTTCTTCCAAAGTGTAGTTTGCTTTAACCAAATAGGTTCTTGCTCCAAGCTCTAAGGCCTTTTCCACGTCTTCCATTTTCTCAAGATTAGTTAAGACAATAACAGGAATGTCTCTTGTCGCAGAATCTTTTTTTAATTCCTCAAAGACCTCAAAACCGTCTTTCTTGGGCAAAATCAAATCAAGCAGAATAATATCAGGTCTCCTTGTTTTAGCTAATCTTAGCCCGACCTCACCATCCAAAGCGCTTATCACCTCATAGCCCTGTCCCTCTAAGACATCGCCCATGCTTTTTTGAAGATCTGCTTCATCTTCAATAAATAGTATTTTTTTCATATTTTTTATTAATTACCAGGATTAATTATGCCTGGTGGTTCTTTATTGGCAAAAAGAAAAAGAAAGTGGTTCCTTTGTTTTCCTTCGACTTAAACCATATCTTGCCCCCAGAAAGTTCTAATACTTTCTTAACAATATGCAAGCCCAAACCAGAACCATGGGTTTGCTTTTTTAAAGCATTCTTTGACCTAAAAAACTTAGAAAAAATAAACTTCTGCTCTCTCTTTGGAATCCCAACCCCGCTGTCTTGAATGGAAAAGTAAAGTTTCCCCCTTTTTTTCTCAATTTTTATCTCTATTTTCCCTCCTCCTGGAGTGTATTTAATAGCATTGTCCAAAAGGTTCTCTATCACCTGCTCTATCCAAAGAGAATCTCCTACTGTATTTGGCAAGCCCTTTTCTTCTTTTAAAACAACTTCAACGTTGGAGGCCTTAATAAAGGGCTGGAACTTGTGAATTAATCTTTTGGTTATAACTTCCAAAGAGATTGTTTCCTTTCTCAGGGGGAACTTGCCTGTTTCAATTCTAGAAACAGTTAAAAGATTGTCTATTAAGTCTCCCATCCTTGTAGTGTTCTCCTTTAAAATACTGTAATATTCTGAAACATCTTCTTTATTTTTGTCAGAAGTCAATAAATCAAGAGAAAACCTCAAGTTGGTTAAGGGGGCTCTCAGCTGATGAGAAACAATGCTGATAAACTCTGTTTTCATCCTGGAAGCATCAGCTATTCTTTCAAAGCTGTTCGTAATAACAAAACTAATGATTAAAAGCATTCCTGTCACTGCAATAACAATCAAACTAATAATAGTAGGATCGCTAGTTTTGGTGTTAGCTATGAAATAGCTGGCTCCCATAGCCCCAATAATAACCAAGCCCATAACTAAAAATAGAAATTGGGGGCATTGCCAAAGAGGAACATCATATCTCCGACAGGATGACAAAGGATTAAAAGCAGATAAAATCTTGTTCATTCTCCCTATTATATCACACAAAAATATTTCAAGAAACAAAGATGTAACACGGAAATGATAATGTCATAGTAGGGGGAATTAGAAATGTCATAGTTAAAGTAATATATTAGTGTTAACTAATAACCAACACTAATATATATGCAATACCTAACTATGACTCCCAA
>Ga0180437_10000339_pt1 | contig 92179 bp, 129 predicted proteins | sample SS_ome_4_FD_132410 | JGI IMG/M metagenome (GOLD analysis project Ga0180437, IMG submission 132410) | Hypersaline lake sediment archaeal communities from the Salton Sea, California, USA - SS_3_D_1 metaG | ecosystem: Environmental > Aquatic > Non-marine Saline and Alkaline > Hypersaline >...
GACGCAGAGGAAATCGACGACACGGTAGAGTGCGTGGACTGCGGACGCAAAGTCACCAACTGGGTCAGATGCACCATCTGCGAAGGCCCCCTCTGTGACGCCTGCGACACGCAGGAGAAGCGCGACAAGAACGACGAAGAGCCAATGTGCAACGGGTGCCGCGTGCTGAAGGAAATGGGAGAACGAGACTAAGTAGCCCGCCGACACCGGGGAGCGCCGTACCCCGCCCGCGCACACGGCCCGCGCAGGCGCGTTTCGCCCCCGGCGGCAATGGGCCAAGGGTCCATCTATACCAACTCCATCTATACTCCAGGGTCCATCTATACTCGGCGCCAAGAAAGCGCCGCCGCGCCATATAGAAACATTTATATAGGGTCGCGCCCATATGGTGATTGAATTGACAAAAAAAGATGACCTGTACAAGCTAATGGATGTCCTGATAGAGTCACCCCGCGTCCACGGACTAATGGTCCTCGGACCAGCGGGCATCGGGAAGACCTACAACGTGCTCAAGTACCTCAAGGACCACAAAATAGACTACTCCCTGGTAAAGACGTACACCACGCCGCTCGCCCTCTACGCGTACCTGTACAACCACAGGAACGACCGCATCATAGTGTTCGACGACGTGGACGGCATCTGGGAGAACGACCACAGCGCCGCCCTGATGAAGAGCGCCCTCTGGGAGGACGACCAGGGGCGCCGCCTCGAGTGGCACTCCACGTCCAAGTACCTCGAGCAGCTCGGGCTCTCAGACATCGACGGCTTCTACCTCAAGGCAAAGATCATATTCATGTGCAACAAGACGCGGGACAACCCCCACGTAGCCGCAGTCCTCTCGAGGATCCTGCACTACAAGTTCAGGTACACCCGCGTCGAGCTATACGAAGAGGCGCGCCGCATCTGCGAGGCGGACACCCACTACAACCTGACCACCGAGGAGAAGCTCGAGGTCGCCGCCTTCATCAATGACATGGCGGCCCAGTACGACTTCCGCACCATCGTGCAGGGACTAACCATACGCGAACACGCCGACAAGCACGGCAACGACTGGCGCAGCATCCTGTTCGACATCCTCCAAGACAGCCTAAACGATCAGTATAAGTACGTCTACGAGACCGCCCGCAAAGGCGCCTTTGTCGAGGAAGCCGTAAAGGGCTTTGTCGAGCGCTTCGGAAAGAGCCGCCGCACCTACTTCTACATCAAGAAGCGGCTCCGAGACGCAGGCTGCCTCTAGTGCAGAAGTGCAACCAAATAGGTATGCGCATGCGCGCTGCAGCGAAAAGTTTATAAGTAATAAAAACAATATATTAAATATGCTTAATATATCTAACCCCATTACCAATGACTGGGCTATTTTTCTCGGACACTTAATTGGCGATGGGAGTATTAGCGATGCTGGTCTTATATCTTACGTTACAAAAAATAACAGAAATCAGTTACAAAGATACATATCTGCATTCGATGCTTGCTTACCATTTTCACCATTTTTGACTCTAGAAAAAACACCAAATTCTTATGTGTATAGAGTCCGCAGAGGCTCAAAAATTTCTTGTAACGAAATAACTTCTAGGTTCGGAAACCTCAAATCAAGCAAATGGAAAATACCAAAAGATCTTTATGGTAACAAAGAACTTTTCTTAAACTTTCTAACATCATATATCATAGATGATGGACACTTAGCGAGCAAAAACAAGATACAATTAATATCAGTTAATCCAAACCTCAAAAAAATTGAGCAACTCATCACAGATTACACACTTAAAAACATTACAGCTACATTCCTCGGACCCTATGAAAACATCTCCTGTAAATCGGGCGTTTATTACAGACTTGATATAAAACGAAAAAACGATTCGCAAACAATCCTAGATTACTTATACAACAATAATCTAGTAGCCCCAGACACAAATAATTACATAACAAGCCTGCTCTTGCGTTTTACCAACGGTGAAATTGGAAGAGAATTAATACCTGACCAATATCTTCCTTGGTAACCAGCCACAGGTCCATCTATACCCACCTCCATCTATACCCCAGGGTCCATCTATACCGCCGCCCCCAGGGTCCATCTATACCCGCCTCCATCTATACCAGGGCAACCAGCAACCCCAGGGTCCATCTATACCCCAGGGTCCATCTATATCCAGGGTCCATCTATACCAGGGCAACCCTATGCACCCCAGGTCCATCTATACCCCCCGGCCCCAGAGCCACCCAGCAACCCAGGCAACACAGGCACAAACCATACAGAACAACCAGAGAAACAAAAATTGCACAGTGGCTGGGTGGTGAGCAGGTCAACCATCGTGGTTTACATATTACCACGTATGTTAACGCGAGCGCCAGAAATTCGACCAGAGATAGAGCGAAAAATTCTAATTAGTCAGAAAAGTAATCATCAAGTAAGAGAACTAACAAAACCATAATAGTAACCCACAGAAGCCACAAAAAGCCCATTTCCGGCACTAATAGCGCTCCTCTCTGCCACTCATAATGCGATCCCTTGCGCACTCGAGTTCTGCCAGGGCACTATCAATTAGTTCCGCGACATCATCGTTCCAATCCACAAACTTTGCAAGAACAATCCGGCTATAAAGCTTGGTTAGATTATCCCTAGCATCGTTTATAACGATAAGAGCCTCCCTAGCCTCCCTGTTGTTCTTTGGCAAGGCGGCACAATCATAGCAATAATAAGCCCCATCATTATATACCGCGTGCACCCAATCAACCTCTTTGCCACAACACTTACACTCAAAAGAAATCATCTGAAACACCTAATTCGCTGACCCAGCTAATTCACCATTGTCGGCTGACCCAGCCCAATTGGTCGCATAAAGCCCCTTTGTCGATCCAGAATATTTGGTTGTCTTTGTCGAACGAAGCCAACCCTGTCGTCGCCCCTAATTTGTCGAACCAGCGGAAACGGTTGTATTCGCGGAGCCAGCCTATTCAGTCGCCATAGCATACTTTGTCGAAACAGAATATTTAGTGGCACTTGTCGCTCGGGGGGCAAGGAACCAGGAGCTGCTATTTGTCGTTGTGTAATGTCAAAACTCATTTAACCAACCTCCTATACAACTCATAAATAACGAATCCCAAAGCTATAGAGGCACACATAACCAAGCCGACAAAAATAGACTTAGCCTGAATAGACCACCACTCTGCCCACGAAATCATTTCGCATCAGCCGCCAGCCAGCCACATATAAACATACCAACGGTAGCAAATGATAAAGCCAAGAATGTCTTACCAACCAACCAACCAAGAAGATAAGCAAAAATCACAGCTGCCAATGCGCGCCAATCAGCCACATCAATCACCTATCCCTAGAAGCCTGCAACAATCCAGGCAAATCATCGAATACCTAAAAAATCTATCGCACTGATACTCAAACGCGCCCCTACGGTGCTCATCACCTATATGCTCGCCGCACAAAGCGCAAGAACCAACTATCCACTTCGGAGCAGGGAAAAAAACCCTCCTCCCCATATATCTTTGCTCGAAAACTTCTTCTGATATTACCATCTCAACAACACCTCTCTAAACAAGAATCCACTAAGCACTCCAATAACAAACCACACAAACAAACATTCTGCTGAGAAGTATCTATATCTCACTCAGCCAGCCTCCTCCCTCAAGAGTTCGTCAAGACGCTTCGCCATCTCCTCGATAATCTTCTGCTGTTCCTTCGTGAACTTTGGAAGAATCCTGTCCTTCACCTGTTGCTTGGCTTCCTTACTCATCACGTAGTACCAACGATCAGCAGTCACTCAGCCAGCCTCCTCCTCTTTTTCCTTTACAAGTCTGCCGTATCGCACCGAGAATATGTGCTCGTGGTTACACTTGCCGTCGGTGCGTTCAAGAATCAGATAGAAACTAAGATCATCCCTGTTATCTACTCGCACCAGCCACTCGCAGTCTTCCTTGAAATCCTTGGTGTGAAGAACCCACGCAAGCCTTGAACCACAATGAGCGCAAAAAGTATCAGATATTGGCTTGGGTTCATTACATTCGTGACACCAATTCCCGATGTTTGGATCAGCGTTAGTCCTCATTCAGTCCGCCGCCTCCTTCCAATATCTTATGAGGACCTGCCTGCCAGTCTGGTAACAAGCATCACACAACCACACAAACTTTGGCCCGTCACCAACATCTATGACTACGGGTGGCGTATGCTCGACCCTGTGAGCTTTGCTTGGAGACACAGCTCTATGGCAATGATGGCAGTTCACAAGCGGCTGAAAGTCCCTACCAAGATGTACTGAGGTCATTCAGCCAGCCTCCTGCTTCTTGTTCAGTATTCGTTTCAGATTGGCCCAACAGCGAGAGCAAAAATACTTACGCTCCCAATAGTAGGCTTTCCCCCTATACCGGATCACAAGGACTTTTGAGCCCTTTATAGCTGGTTCGCCGCAGTAATCACAATCATGGCCATAGTCGATTGTGATCTCAGCAATAGGAGTCATTCAGCCAGCCTCCAACCTCGCTTTTCGTGTGCCCACAACACGATATCAAGAGAAAACACGAACAAGCAGCACAAAACACGTAGAAATTCCATAATCATTCAGCCAGCCTCCTCAAGAAGAACTTCTATCGGGTCAATATCTTTACTATCTTCGTCTGGCAGAAGATATTCTGATATTTTTAAAGCCCTCTTTCTACTGTGTATTGAACGAAAGAAGCTTTTCTCTGTGTTATTCATCTTATGTATTCTTATATAAACAACTGTGCCAGATACATACAAATCTGCTTTCATTTCAGCCAGCCTCCTGATTTGTGGCCTCCCTAACGGCCTTTCTCAGAGCCTTGTATTCATTTGACCTTGACCATTTAAAGAAAACCTCTGCTCGTTTCAAGTCTGAAGGATATCTTAGGAAGTTGTCCTGAGACTCAAACCAACCCTCGGTGAAGCCTATTTCGAAGGCTCTCTTCATCGCATCCCCAAGCTCATCCATTCAATAGCCTCTCTTTCACGGATGGAAGGATACACGCCCAGTTCGGCCTGTGAAGCCCCTCTGGTACGTCCGATTGTACGGATTCCCTTCACATCTTTCGTGGTCATTCAGCCTTCCTCCTCCCCATCCTTATTAAACACCTTAACGTCCCTAGTAACAGAATATAGAGCAATCGAGCTGCCATCTTCAAGCACAAAAATCGCGGGGCCACCCTTGTCCCTCAAGTCCTCCCTGGCGACAACGCTACCAATAGTCCAAAAATACACAACATTATCCTTATACTCGGACCTCAAAACCTCTTCATCGTCTATAAGTATCCTTACCTCGCTCATCAATCAAGCACCTCGAGTACACCAAAAACAATACCAATAATAGAATATACGGCAGGCACGAGCCACGTAATACTAAGCGAGATCAAGAATAGCACCGAGAAAATAATACCGAATATTGGCTCGAGACTCAGCGCTATAGCAAGCTCGGCGCCCGCCCACAACCAGAACTTAACCATAAATGCGGAGAATGCAAGCCCCGCTATGCCCAAAATAACAAATATTGCACCAAACATTTTTTCCGCTCCCTAGTCAATATACTTCAAATACTCCAGCGCGTCTGCTATGCTCCTTCATTGCCTCTATCTCGTGCATAGGCCCTAGCATTGGATGGGGTTTCTCTATCTTATTCAACTAGCTCGCATCCAGGTACTTGATTCTAACAACCGCTACAGCGCCAGGACGCATCTCCACGTCTATAGATAGTATGGGCGTCTCTATCTTGTTTCCGTCTATCCATACGTTGACCTCGTGCACGTTCTTCTGCTCTATCAAGATGCTCGACCCATCGTACTTGAAGGTACCACCCTCCACGCGCACAAGTCCTTGTTTTAACTCCTTCAATTGACCACCTCCCTTAGCGTTTCCATTATCTCTGCCTCTCTGTCCAGAATCCTTTTCCGGCTAATAAATATTGCACCAAACATTTTTTCCGCTCCCTAGTCAATATACTTCAAATACTCCAGCGCGTCTGCTATGCGCGCAAGCTCCTTGGCTATCTGCAGATTAGACCACGCGATAGCATAAGAACCCCTAGCATTTGGGCGATCTGGGCATCTAGCAAAATATTCCTCGAGATCTTCTGCTCTTGCCGCAGAGGTGCTCTCAACATCTCCAAGAGACGATAAGCACCCCATAATCAGGGCGCCCAACACCAAACCAACGCCAACAAAAAACAATGCCTTCTTATCCATATCTATCACTCCTTGTCCCATTGCCACTTCATATCTCCAGTGACATTTCCAATAACCTCATCCATATTAAACCATACCTCAACGAATGGATCCTCATATAAACAACAATGGCATTTTGGGTCAAGCTTAATAATCTTGCCTCTCGTGGTCCTACCAAACTTCTCATATCTTAATATAACAGGGTCACCTATGTAATGAATTAATCTAGCATTCTTCATTGCGCACTCATAAGTCTTTAAGGTGCGACCATCCCTATAAAAACATACCACTGTATTCTCTGTGCCACCCGATATATACCCAGAGATACCACCAAACCCAAAAAACATAAACCCGCTAATGCTGCCCTCAATATTGAAGTACGCCAGCGGCAGGCGACCCTGAACAATAGAATAATTACCAGTTGTATTCCACCAAGTTTCAACTACCAAATTAGACCAAAAAAGGTAGCCAGTCACAATAAGAAAAACAAAAAGAAACCCAAATATACAAGCCATTTCCCTATCCATATCTATTCCTCCACTCCTTATAGTCCTTCTCGAATTGCCCGAGACCCACTTCTCCAAGCACCCCTAGTGCATTGTGGTGCTGCTCCCAGGGCACGTCGCTATCATATAAAACCTCGTGCATATACTCGTGGTTCAAGACGCCGCACCAGATGTCTATATCCTCACTATTACCCATCAGGTATATGGCTTCTGGCGCACACAAGCCCCAGAAGAAGTTCTCTTCTTTGTCGAGGCGCTTGAGTATCTCTTCTCTGAAGGAGCCCCACTCCTCTAGCTGTGGCGGAATATCCGTGGTAACTACCTCTGTTTCTGGCACCCAGCTAGGGATCCCCAGCCTGATATCCTTCAGAATGGCTCCTCCTCTACCCGCTGTATAGCCCTCTCTATCTTGTCCTGCGCGAGCCATATGTCCATCAACACATCTTCACAAGTGTCATCTTCACAAGCCTCTATTGGGAGCGACTTTAGCTTGAACAGCAAGCCTATTAGCTCATTTATGGCGCTATCTATCTCCATTACTTCCTCTGATAATTCTTCACTCGTCAAGGGTTGGCACCTCGTAATCCTTCAGGTATTGTCCCCCCGTTCTAAGAGGCGTGATATAGACGCTCTTCATATCGCCAAGGATCAGGGATATGTAGTCGCTGAAAGCCTTCCTGGTGCGCGTAGTATGCACATAAGTATCATCTACTAGCACCACGGTCGTGGGGTTATTTATGCACGTATATATCCAGGCTACTGGTTGCTGGTCACTCTGCCTCTTTATTACGTCGTCTTCTACGATGTACTTTGTGTCACCGGCTACTATTGTTTCGTCGGCGTCGTCTATTATTCTCTTTATCGCTAGGAGTTCTTGCTCCATTTTCTCTATGTATTGGTATATATTCATATTTTTTTACCTCTTGTATCTATGCGCCCATCCTTTATAAATGTTTCCCTTTTCGGCTCCCAGTATGGGCACGGATCGCACATAAAGTGGTGGACAAACTTTTTGTAATGCGTGCAGTAGGGCGCCCCGTGTGTCTTTAGGTTGCCAGTCACCAGTTTCCGGCAGCTTAGGCAATTGTGTTTCTCGCTCGTTATTATGCGCCCCCTGTTTCTTTATTAACTTTCTGGTATTTCCCATCGGCCCCCTCTTTTATTATGCCGCCGTTTTCCATCCCCCTGAGGACTTTCTGGGTGTCTTGGTCGCTGTGCCCCCCTTTGATCCAGGCTTCTATCTCTATCTGGTCGGGGGTTGCTCCGCCTTCGCGCGAGCACATTTCCTCTATTATCTGGTCGAGGGGGCATAGTTGGGGTTGCAGGCCTTGCAGGGGTCTTCTATCTTTTTCTATATTTTCTTTTCTTTCTTCTTTTTTAATTTCTTCTTTATTTTCATTTTTTTCTAACAAAATATAGGGAACCCCTGCAACCCCTGCAACCCCATCTTTTTTACTGTCATTTTTTGTGGTTTTATACGTATTTCCGCTCTCGTATACGTATGTGATACGTATTCCTTCCCATACTGGTATTTGTTTACCGCTTATTTTTGGGCGCGCAGGGAAGACTCCTAGTTTCTCGAGTTCCTCCTTTATTTTTGTGTCGTTTGGTGGGCGCGCTCTTACTTCTTTGCAGAACGCCATCAGGGAGCGTTTGAATTCTTGTTTTGTCACATATGCTTCTGCGCTTTCTAGGTCGCAATATTCTTCTATGAATGCCTTTACTGGGTTGCTTTTCCTGTTCCAAGCTTCCTTATTTTCTTTCATTGTTCTGCTTTCTTGGAAGTGTCCTCTTTCATACAGTCGCTCAGCTCCTTTTAGCGCCACATTTAGTAGGCCGCTTTTTTCTTTTTCTGTTGTCATTGACGCTATTAGCTCGTGTTGTGGTTTTGCTTTGTCACCCAGGAACTGGTTTGGAAAATCTATTACTACTATGCGGCGCCAGAATGCGTCACTAGGGTCATCTATCTCTGGTAACTCGTTAGCCACGAATACTAGCTTGGCGTAGTTTTTGAATTTGAATAGTGGTTGGTGTTTCTTTTCTGCTTGTATATAGTCTCCGCCGCATAACTGTTTTAGGTATCCGGTGTCTTTTAGTGTCTTGGTTCTTGGTAGGTCGCCGCATAGGTTTGCTAGCTTTCCATATAGTTCAGCTCTATTGAAGCGCTCATTCACTAGGGCATTAAGTGTCTGATTCGAAACATTTGTTTTTCCTAAAAATTCTTCGAATACTTGCATTAGGGTGGATTTTCCGTTTGATCCGTATCCTAGCATTATAAAGGTTGATTGGAATGGGTATTCCTTTTTTAGACAATAACCCAAGAGTTCTTCTATTTGTTTTGTGTCTTCTTTTGTTAAAACTTCGCTGAGGAATTTCTCTACATTTTCGCATGTGGCCTTCGGATCATATTTTACTGGAACATATTCTTTCATATACATTGTTGGTGAATGAGTTATCAAATTTTTTGTATCGAAGTCGTATATTCCGTTCTTTAGGTTCACGTAGCGAGGGTTTGGTTTATCAAACTTTTCTAATCCTTCTTCGTTTAGGTATGTCCGCCTCTTTATGTGCCCTATAGCTTCGCTAACTAGATGTTTGCTTATTTTTACATCTTTTTCTTTTATTTCTCCTTTGCTGACAGTAACTACCATTATCTTTAGTTTTTCTATATATGCTTGCGGGTAAGCCGCTATTTGGTCCTCTATATATCTTCCTTCATCCTCGTTATATACCCACAATGTATCCGTCTTTGTGTGTGTTATATATGTGTTATCTTCCATAGCTTTGTCTGCTATTTTTGATGCTATTTCTGATTTTTCATTGTTATCAAAAACTAGTGTTTTTTCGGTTTCTAGTTCCTTTATTCGCTCGTTTTTTTGGTAATCCAATAACTCAGCGTCATCTAGATCTTTGGCGGCAGCTATTTTTGCTTTGTTGTATGTATTTGTGAAGTAGGATTCTGGTCGTTCTAGTGTCTTGGACCCTGGAACATTCATTAGGACTTGTTTTACTTGTTCTTTTGGTACTAGATTCCTTGCTAGATATATTGCTAGTGAAAAATCTGGTTCCGAGCGAGAGCCTTTCGCAGCTCCATTTTTTTGATATAGCTTTATTGCGCGGGGCGCCTTTCTTAATATTTCTTTTAAATCCTCATCTGTTACGGGTTCTGGTTCCAATATATTATCGGCATCAATTGTTGATATGTTCTTTATTTTTTCTAATAAGGATTCGTTTTTTCTTCGTGTATCTGGTTTTATTATCCATTCTGTGGTTCTGTTTGGTCTTTCTTCTGTGGGATGTGGTTTAAGGCTTGTTGTTCCTATTATTTTTATTATTCTTGGTAAGTCGCCAATGCTGTCTATTTTCGCTTCTGGAAATTTTTTCTGTATGCATTTTTGGAACTCATTTAACTTGTTAGCTATGTTGTGTCTGTTTTCTTCGGTGAGGGGTGTTGGTTTTATAGGTATACTTACGTGGTATCCATTCCCACTCATAGCTATACCTATTCCTTCTCCTTCCCATTCTGTTTCTATATATGAGCGAACTTTTTTGGCGTATTCGAATGCTAAACTTAGCTCTTCTTTGGTTGCTGGTCTGAGGTGTTTGTCTTTATAAACTGAGTCAACATCTATTACTATACCTGTGAGGGCGCTTACGCCAAGGATAGAACTTTTTCCTTTTTCTCTGGGATTTATGCCGCAATATATGTTACTTGTTCCGTTATGTCTATTGCAAAATTCTTGAAAGTCTTCATAATTATCTATCCAGGTGTTTTCAGCTACGCTGCTTCGCCCGTCTGTGGTTGGAGTAAGGGCGCGTAGTTCCGTGTAGCCGTTTCCTTCGTGTCTGAGGAAGTTGTAGAATGTTTTTATATGTTCACCGTTCATTAATAATATCCTCCAAATCAGACTTTTCTATATAACCAAATTCTTTGCAGATATGATAAATATATATTAAGAATGGTTCGCCCGCATATGTTTTTGAAGACGTTTTTTCCAGTTCAACTGGAAACCCGTTATAGTTCCACGGGGTATAATCTATTACTACATACTTGAATTTTGGAGCGTCAGTTGTACTTATAAGTGTGGCATAATCCTCAACTTGCCCGATGAAACTACTGTAAGAGTTATGTTTTATCTCAAATAATATGTACGTTCCGTTATATATGCCCATTAAATCTGGTATTTTAAATCTTCGAAAGGACTCATAGTTGTATTTGTACATAAGTATTGGGCAATCTATTTCTGTTACTCCTAGTTTTTTTAAGATTTTTATTATGCGTTCTTCAAATTTCTTGCCTTCTACAAAACCTTTTGGTTGCCCTGTTTTATCATCAATATCTCTATCGTCTTTATTTGTTAATAATCCTTCTTCTTTGCACATAGCTAAGATAGCGCCTCTGCTTTGGGTTAATCGTAAAGGATCCTTTAAAAATTCTTGATGGTTCTCTTCATAATGATCTATTATTGGTTTTGGGCAGTTCAAGTCTGGCCTTAATTCGCTAAATCTGTCGTAGAGACTAGTTATACCTTTAAGTCTGAATTTATCGCAAACAAAATTACATCTATAACAGTCTGGTGTGGGGGTATATCTTCCTTTACTCATATAATACGCACACATATTCGGGGTTGGATCTTCTTTTCCAACTTGAATCTTAGACCATCTTGCGGCAAACTCTAGAAATTCGTATGGTATAAGTTCTTTACACTTATCTCTCAATTCTTTGTTTGGGGTTTCTTTTGGTTTTTTTATCTGTCTAAGGAACTTTCTGTAAGATGGGTTGTTTTTGTCTACAAATTCAACAAGTGAAAGTTCATCAACATTTATCATAGTTTGTTTTCTCCTTCTGGTTTCACCTGCCCGTAACTGGTGAAACCCGACAAAGCACTAGCTACTCGCGTAGCGTAGTGAAAAGCAAGACAGTTACGGGCAATTGGTGCCAGCTTTTATCGGGTTTCACGATTATACCTATATACCTCCTGACTTATAAATGTTTTGGTTTTCTTAGTCATATCCGTGCAGCTCCCAATACTCGAGGAATAGGTCAGCATACACCTCAGGGTCTTCTAGGTCCAAATCTCTCTCGTATATTCTGCGCCAATTAAAGAATTGTATGTTGCTTGGGTCGGCCCCATCGGTGTCGTCCCATATTAGGTAGCGCGTCAGGTCTTGGCAGAAGCGCCCAAATTCACACATCGTCCTGTGCATCAGCATTGGGATGCCGCCCATCCGTATAGCGTTGGCTCTGATTAGTTGTTCTTTCACCATACCACCTGTTTCACCCGGACGCGCGAAAAATAGGTGGGGGTGACCGAGCTATACTTGGGAAGTGGTTTCACGCGCCCGTTTGGTGCAGCGTCTAGGTCACCCGTCATAGAGTATATATTGTGCGGCGCTCTATATAAATGTTTCGTTTTGGCGTCACATCAGGTCTATGAAGACGGGGGTGCCGTCCCCTACCCAGGCGCCAAGCACGTTGAAATAAAAGTATTCTTCTGCCTCTTCTTAGCCCATTTCCCATCCTTGTATGCTGGGAGGGCTTCTTCTCCGAAGCGCCAGCATATCCCTATGAGAGCCTCGTCGAAGCCGTCTGCCAGGGCTGCCCCTGGGTTTAGTTCTTCTAGGGTTCGTATTATTTCTTCTGGGTTATGCTTCATCTTTTTCATCTCTTCTTTAACATCTTTATTATCCATCGGTTCTTGTGATCTTTTCTTATTTCTACTTTCTTTGGGGCGAATTTTGTTGGGTCTATCAATTTATTCAGGGATTCTTCATTCATTCTGCTGGGGCTCTTTATGAAGTCGGGGTTGTCTCCATTGCTCACCATTGTTAGCGCGCCGCCGCCCTGCTTCATTACGCGCCATATCTCTTCTATTGCTTGGGGTCTGTATTCTGGTCGCATCGCTTCTATTACGCTTAATATTATTACTTGGTTAAAAGATTTTTCTTTGAATGGGAGGCGCCTGCAGTCGCCAAGTATATATGCGGCGCAGGGGTTTTCTTCCTTGGCGACTTTTAGCGCGCCTATATTGTTATCTATGCCTGCCACGTTTATGTTTTTTGGTATAAATTGTTCGCATACCCCGGCCCCGCAACCAAAATTTAGCACATATTGTCCTGATGGTATATCTAGAAGTGTCTGCATCATACCAAAGCGGGCATCATCATACAGGTTGCCCCAGAAGTATTCCCTGTGTCTGGAGTAATAACTAACTGTCTTCCAGTATAGGCTTTTTCCCCAATCATCGTTCCTGCATGCCAGCATATTTTTTGTCCTTACGGCGCGGCTATAAATAGCGTTATCCTGCCGTTCATATCGGTCTGTCCCTGGAGGGCGCCATCTTGATACACTTTCACGCCTTCTATAGCTTCTCCATCACTCCCTTGAAGAGTAACCTCAAAAGGTGAATCAAACCATACACGATTTGGAAAAAAGGGAAACAACTGACCTTTCTCATGGACAGTCACTATCTGCTCTACCGTTTCATATCCAAATTTCTCAAAACGAAAGGCTACATCAACCATTATACATCACCCCCTATAATTTTATATCTCATACAATCTAGGCACTTATATCTATTGATTAGGTCCAACAATAACTCTGACACTATGTAAGCACTATTAGAATATATACACAGCATAAACCCAAATCCTCTATTCACTGGAGATATTGATGATTGAATATCAAAAGATTTTAATACATTTTGAAGTATATTATTTTCTTTCTTGGAAAATGACATAGAATGTATCCTATAGTAAGGAGATCCGTTTTTATTAATATGCAGGCTGCCATCATCTAGAATCCAATAACAGATAGAATCGGTATCTATTACATTTTCAATGTCATATGGTACTACCTTTCTATTGTTATAAAACAAATCATAATAACTTCTGAAAATGGGATGAGTAACAGTATAAAAGTTATATGTCTCATATTTATTGTTTAAACATCTGGCATAATAATCGTTAATCTTGTTAGAAAAAGGTTTCATAACTTCATATTTATGAAATAAATACCAAAATTGTTTCTTGCAATGTGAACAGGAATAATAAGCATTAGATATGAATTTCCCGCCAGTAGGAATCAACGATGCATCTCCAAGAACAGATCCAACCAAAAGAGATTTCTGTTGAGATGATAAGACAATTGGATATTTGGCTGTATGTTCATTATAACGAGTTTTACATCTGCGGATCAATGTCTCGGTAATTCTTCGTCTGTCCGGCAAACCAAGACGGTTAGACATAGTTGCACAAGCTCTATAAGTGTGTCCGGTAATACAAGATATTTCACTTAATGTTTTTGTAGTATCATTAAGCAATTCTATATCCATATTTGTCCATTTCATAAATGTTTCTTCTCTTTATCCTATGGTCCTCTGACGTTGCTGGTTTGTTCCTGTGGCTGGTGTATTATTGGCACCATATATTCCTTTCCGTCTGCCAGCAACTGCTTCTCATAGTCGCTTATATGATTGGTGATCATTTCTTGCTTCTCGTCATACGTATAAAATGCGTGTACGTTGGGGTCGGTTGCCCTGAGTCGCGCCCTGCATTTTGGGCAGAAGTACCAGTTGTTGGCAACCATTATGCATTTTGATGCTGGGTAGCCGCTCCTGTCCCTGGTGCCGCCGTGGTCGGGCAGCGCCGAGTATTCCATATCGTGCTGCAGGTTTTCGCTGTCATGCCCTAGCTCGTGCCATAGGCGCCCCAGCGTCTGGAAGTGGTCTGCTCCTGGTCTGTTGTACACATCATTCATTGCGTTGGCGACCCTGAACACTATGGCTATCTGGTCGCCCGCGCTATACCCTATATAAGAGCTATACAATACGAGGAAGTCGTTTATGTTTGTTGGGAAGGTGTATTGTTCCTTTATTTTCGAGAGGCTACTCATAGAGTATGGATATGGATTATTATTTACCTCTTTATATTCGTCTACCGTGAGGAAGAGCATATAGTATCCAAGGTTGTATCCTGCCTGCTCATATGGGTAGCGGATCATTTTTTGTAGGGCGTCGCTTATCAGCTGCCTTTTTTCCTTGTTGTCATAACCCACCATTATTAGTAGCTCTGTCTTGTTCCCTGGGTGGTAATGAGCCTTGATATCTTTGTCGAGGAGTATGCTTATGTCTCCCTGTGCATCCGTCTCGCCCTGGTACACGTCGTCGGCGTATGTGAGCACCTCTGGGAGCGGCGCCCCTGCATCGCTTACGTTTACAGTGAACGCCCTGCCCAGCTGTATATCTGCAGGAAAATTTATTTCCATTTATTTTTCACTTACTATCTGCTTGCAGTCTGGGCACCATAGGGCAGTGTATGGATCGTAGTTGGCGCACCAGCGCGTGGATCTATATGTAATATGATTTGGATCTTTGTACATTTGCTCGCAGGTTTCGCACTTAACGGGTTTTGTTTTATAATTCTGGCAATATTCACACGGGTAATCCTTTGCTACTCCTACGTAATCATCATAAAATCTTTCTATTGGTTCTGTAAACGTGGAGTTATTACAAAATATTCTTTCTCTTATCTTACTATCTTGTTTTTCCTTCTCTCTTTTTATCCCAAACATTTGCGTCTCTCCACATTGGGCGCCAGTCCTTCTCGAATATTTTTCCTATTTCGCGCATTGCCTCGTCGCCAGTAATCTTCCTGGCGTTCCAGCGGCAGATTATTTTTGCGGCTCTAGTAATGCGGCTCATCTTTATCTATTCTCCTGTGGCATAGCTTGCAATATTTTATTGTCTTTGGTGAATAGTTCTTGCAGTTTTCTCTTTTTCGTGATACGTGGTTTGTCTTGTGGCAGGCGGCGCATCTGGTGGCTTCTATTGCTTCTTCTGTTGGCGCAAAATTTTGGCACCAATCGTAACTACAGGGGTCAGAATATCCCTCGAATGTCTGTCGTTGTGAGTTACCGTATTCTTCTGGTTTTACCCCATATAGCCAGCTTGGTACTTGATTGGCGCAGATTGTTCTATCTACTATTTCTTCTTCTGGTTTCTTATTCTTAAACAAAAGTCCCATCCTAGTCACGCCCCAGTCCGCTGCGCCCTCTCTCTGGAGGCTTGTCGGTTAGTATCCAATATATCGTGTAGCCAACCACGGTGACTATCACTAGCCCCGCGCCTATCAGTACGTTTTTTAGTATCTTATTCATACTGTATCACCGCGTGTCTATTGGCGCTCAAGATATATAAATGTTTCCCTAGTTATGGCAGGTTATTATGTATGGGAGGTTTAATGGGTCTCCTGGGCCAGGGAACAGCGGGTAATATGGCTGCGGCGTATAGGGTTCCCAGGCTGGTATATAATAGTCGCGCTTGCCAGTATTATTCTTGCAGCTGTTACACTTTGCTGAGTATCCCGTGCACTTGTCTTTATATGGGCACTCTATTCCATCTTCAATTGACATTTTGCCACCTCCATTTTTCTTCTATTATGTTGAAGTCCAGGTCTAGCAACATATACCTGTTCCAGTTCTTGTAGGGTCCAAACTTTTTTAGTGCCTTCGGTATCGAGCCGCTGTTGTGTTTCTTCCAGCCGAATGTCCCGATGGTTTCCATCTTCCCGTAGCCGTGGTCTATTAGCAGGGTGGCGTGCCCGTACTGGGTGTCGCCATCCTTTCTGAACATCAGCAGATAATATATGTGGTCATAGTGGTGGCGCAGGCAGTGGGCGCCCAGGATGGCCCAGTCTTCGCAGTCGCCTCTGCCTCTATCAAAAGTTGTCTGGGCGTCCTGCCACGTATCGAATATGTCGAATGAGTATTTAAGGTTGGCGAGCATCCACGCCTGCATCAGCATCGGCGTGACGGCGTGCTTGCACACTCCGTTTAGTGTGTCTGTTTCTCCTTTTGGGATCCAGAATTCTTTCATTCGCCAGTATGGTGGCATCCATATTTGTTGCGACCAGAGGGCGGCATATGGTGCCACGTTGGGCGCGGTCTCTCTTTTTATTGGGGGCTCTATTAGTCTCGGCATTTTGCTCCTTCCATAAACATTGGTCTTAAGTCCCATATCTTTCCTTTCATTAGGGGCACTTTGGTGGCTCGCTTTGCTATGGTGCTCCAGGGCAAGCCGCCCTTGACGCTTACTTTCAGCTCGCAGAAGTCCTTTATGTTGAGGGCGTAGGTCTCGTTCTTGCGGGGAACCCTGTGACACATTAGCAGGATTCCGTGGGCGCCCGCGTCCTCTAGCTCGAGGAGGCTTTCTATCTGGGTGTCCTTAACGTAGCTCGCCCTGTACTTGTCGGCGCGACTGCTCTTAGCCTCCAGGAAGTAGGCGTCGCCGTCATACACGGCGTAAAAGTCGGCGGCTTGGTGGGGTACCTTGATGCTTTTGTTTATAGCAACGTAGTCGCGTGTATCGTGAAACCTATCCGCAGCCAGGGTTTTTGGTAGCTGCTCCTTGCACCACTTCAGGCTTGCCATTATTTCTGATTCGTAGGCTTTTCCCTGGAGGTGCGCCTTAGCGCCGCGTTTAACCTTTGCCATACTTCTCCCGCGTCTGGCGGTTCCTCTAGTAGTTCGACTTCTGTGTCGTCCCCGTTGAATAGGACAGAAATTTTGCTCATACAGTATGGGCACATTATGTTACGTTTAGCCATTTGTTTGTCTCCTTGCGTGCCCTTGCGGACCACGGGGGAGGGGCAACTCAGGGACGGTTTTGTGGACCGCCTTTAGTTGCCCCGACCACTACCATACCGACACTCTCGTGGTTTATTCCCCTTTCATCGGTGTATCATTCTATATTATGTATTTCATAGTATTTAAATCTTTCGGTTTTCTTCAATAGAAACATTTATAAGGAAGTGTGACAATACACTTTTATGGCAATGCTTGCTTTCAGTACATTACTTAATAAAATCAAGTCTGGTGAGAAGCGACAGACAGTCCGCGCCAACGCTAGCCACTGGAAAAAGGTTTACGCCTCAGGTCAGAAGCTCCATGTGTGGCTGGGTAACCCACGCACGGGTAAGGCAGAAAAGTTAGGAATAGCCAACTTTGATCGCTTCCGTATTATGAAGGGGCGTGAGATGACGTACCACGATGCAGTAAAGGATGGCTTCGAGTCCTGGTCAGAGTTTGTTGCCGCCTTGATGGATCTGAACAGGATGTCGTATTCGGAGTTTATGGAGCACTCCTGGGCGGTGATAGAGTTCAGGTTTGAAGGGGAAAACAGGCAAATCGAAACAGAAAAGGAAAATTAGTTATTATATGAAAATCACAGCCAAACCGCGTGAGGAACACTGGGGAACCCCCCGTATTTTTTGCTGGGGGCAACTCAAACTGCGCGGGGCTAAAGTGATTATGAATGGCAAAAAGTAAATACGAGACAGATTTGGATGATCCTATAGCCGAGGTCTTGCTTAGCAGGGAGACCCCATCGTGGCATAGGCCCACAGTTGGGCGCTACCACGCTTCCCAGTTACCGTATTGCCTGCGCAAGCAATGGTACTCGTTCCAGATGATCGACGACACGGAAGAGGAATCATACGAGGATGTTACTGGTCTCCGGTCTCTATGGATGGGCTCCACTTTCCACGAGCAGATGTCTGACTTTATTCTCCCCAGGGTTGTGGATGCTTTTCAGCTGATCGACGCTGAGCGCCCGCTATATTACGTGGTGGATGCTGGCAACGAGGACATTATGATCGTGGGGCGCTACGACGGCTTGATCAAGCTGCCTGATGGTCGCATTTCGGTGCTGGAGATCAAGACCACCAAGACGCTGGAGTACCTGGAGCGTGATATGATTCCGCAGGAGCACCACTTGCTGCAGGCTTCTTTCTATATGAAGGCGATGAATGCCGATATGGTTACTTTCCTGTACTGGGGCTGGAAGGAGATGCGCCCATTATTCCTGCAGGCGCCTTTCAAGAGCATTCACTTTAACAGGGTTAGGGATGCCGCCAGGGATCTGCACTATTCTCTGATTATGAATGAGGCTCCTGATCCTTCGCCCAACTTTTCCTGGGAGTGCCGCTTCTGCAAATACAAGAATGTGTGCCCTAAGGGGAGTGAGTAACAACTCACAACGTGGGGGTTTAAGGAAACATTTATAAGGATGCTTGCGTATAGTATGTCAGAAACAAAACGGAGGTGGTATGTTGGCAAAGAAACTCTGGAGCAGGAAGATTGATGGCACCGAGCGAGACGATACCGAGAGGGAGACCATTGGCGTGAGGGACTTGTTCCCCAGCGGCGAGTGGGTCTCGTTCACGGTTGATCGATGGCTCTCTGACGAGCGCCCCAGTTCCTATGGTGATGGGACTTTCAGGACGCTCGAGATCGAGAAGGATGGCGCTAAGTACGCCTTTAACACTGGGTCTAAGCGACCCATTCGCCTCCTGGAGGAGGCTGAGGAGGTGCTTGGCGAGCCGCCCGCTAAGATCCGTATGAAGCGGACTGTGGGCAAGACTTCCTTCGATACGGTATGGGAAATTGAGCAGGTGGAGTAGTGACCCTACTCCACTCCCATTTTTTTATGGAGGTGATAACATAGGAATAGGGTTGTTTTTGTATGCATTGTTTTGTCTGATTTTTCAGAGATGGTTTATCAACTTCTTGATAGAAAAGATTTATCAGGTTAGCGGCGGAACCTTATGTGTGGGGCTGCCGTAACGAAACATTTATATATGTGCGGTGGCATATATTCATAGGCGAAATGGTCCCAGTTGGTTTTCTTTTTTCTCTCACGCATCATCACATAACCGCCCCACTTGGGCCACGCTAGATGATAGTCGAATACGGGTTTGATAGAGATACGCCTGTTATTCATAGGTATGTGCGCCGGAATGGTGAGTGTGAATACTTACAGGTTCATTTTGAGCCTTATTTTTATATACCAGAAGATGTAGATCTTGACAAAACATTATCTAATTTTTATAGGTCTATGGTAGATAGGGTTGAGCTTGTAGATAAGTATGCACTGGATGGCACGAAAGTAAAAAAGATATATACCAAGTCGCCAAAGCAGATCAGGGATCTCAGGAAGCAGTTCAAGGTTACATATGAGGCCGATGTCCCATTCACCACGCGGTATATGCTTGACGAGGTTTCTATAGAGGACTTTGGTGACCCATATAAGGTTATGTATCTTGATATAGAGATCGATGCACCTATGGATGCCTCCTTCGATAAGGTTTTTAATTATCCTATTATTTGTATGACCGCCATATGCGATGGCAAGGAGCGCGTTTTCACCGACGAGTTCGGCGAGAACAAGATGCTAGAGGACTTTATTTTCTATGTTGACGAGCAGGATCCCGACATCATTGCTGGCTGGAATATTGATTTCGATATTGCTGGCATCATTGAGCGAGCGCACCCTATTGGCAAGGATCTATCCAGGCTGGGGTATGTGAGGGGCGGCGATCACCCAAAGATCCCTGGTAGAATTATATTTGATTTGTGTAGCGCCTACAAGAAGATGATGGTGAGCGCCTCGAAGAAACCTGAGAGTTATAGCCTGAACTTTATAGCTGGCTTTGAGTTCCAATGGGAAATGGAGCCTATTTCCAGGATTATTGGTCAGGTTTATAAGGAAGATGTAGATAAGGCTGTTAATTATAATAGGATGCACACCAAGCTATGCGAAAAGATCGACAGGAAACTTAAGCTGACTGAAACTTTTACTGCGCTGCAGAAGATAGCCCTATGTGAATTCAGGGACACTAGATACGACTCTACTATGTTTGACAGGATCTTGCTGCGGAGATCTGATAGGGTGCTGCCAACGAAGCCAGAATATACGGGCGAGAAAACTAAGGACGAAGAGTACCAGGGCGCGATAGTGTTTGATCCAGAGCCTGGGTTATATGAAGATATACATTTGTTTGACTTTAAGTCGTTATATCCAACTGCTGTATTGAGTCTTAACATTTCTCCAGAGACTCTTAGATTATCTAGGGAGGAATCTGATTACTGGTTGGATGGTAACAATGTAGGGTTTGTCGCTGAGCCACCGGGGTTGATGCCTAGCATTATCAGCGACTTCCTCGAAGAGCGTGCAAAAGCTAAGGCGTTGTCTGTAAAGAAGGGTGATGCTTATGACTTGAAGCAGTTAGCCTTGAAGATAAATGCTAATGCGTGTTTTTCACCTGATACAGATATTTTAACTGTTGATGGTCTTAAAAATATACGAGACGTTAATATCGGGGATTTTGTATATTCTTTAAATCCATCTACTGGCAAGGTGGAAGAGAAAAAAGTTATAGAGACACAGTGTTTTGATTTTTGTGGAGACATGTTGCATATTAAAAACAAAAGTATAGACTTTTTAGTTACACCAAATCATAGGTTTTTTGGCAAGTCTTTTAATAATTATAAAGAATATATTGAAATGGATAACGAATGGATAATGGCTAAAGATTTACTAAGCAGGAAAAACTTTGTTTTCCCAGTATTTGATGCTTTTTATAAAGGGATAAAAACCAAGGGTAATTGGGTCAAGGGAACAAAAAAATACATAAATAAGGTTCCATATAATGGTAAAGTATTTTGTGTAACCGTTGAAGATAACCACACAGTTTTTGCGGGAAGAAATCATAAGTTCCAATTTGTGGGGCAAAGTTACGGGAGTATGGGTTTCAAAAGGTTCCGGCTATACAATAAGAAAGTAGCTAGTTCCATTACTTATGCTGGTAGAGAATCAATAAAGGAAACTAAGAAATTCCTGGAGTCTATGGATATTCGTGTTATTTATGGAGATAGTGATTCTGTATTTGTTACTGGTCTAAAAAATATTACCCCAGAGGAATTAGTCGAAAAGATCAATAAGCATATAGCTGAATATTTCTCTACGCGGTTCGGTGTGCGATCTAGCCACATAGAGATAGAGTACGAGGGTCACTATAAGAGTATGTTCTTCGGGGTGTCCCTGTCTGGTGGGCGCGCCGCCAAGAAGCGTTACGCTGGACTTACAGATGATGGCGAGATGCACATAAAGGGGCTTGAGGTCAAGCGGCGAAATTGCCCTGTGTTCGGCAGGAATCTTCAGGAGAATGTGTTGCGCGCCTTGCTGGAGGGTAGGGATGAGAATGAGGTTGTTAGTATAGCTAGAGATGTATACCAGAACCTTATAGCTGGCGAATACTCTATACAGGAGATGAGCATACCTATGTCTTTGTCTAAGCCTATAAGGGAATATGAAGTTAATGACAAGACGGGCACCATAACTTTTGCCTGGGCGCAAGCTGTGGCTGATAGTAATAGAGAATTCAATGTTAACTACAATGGTCAGGAGCCAGACTTATCATTCATTTATTTGCGCAAGGGTATTCGCGCCTTCTTACCTGAGCACGAGGGAAAGATTAATAAGGAAGAAGTGGATTATAGTAAGTTGACTGATATGGCTATTACCAGGAGGATTCAGCCCGTATTTGATGGTATGGGGTGGCCCCTCTCCAGGGTGATAGAGGGTAGGGTACAAACTAATTTGCAGGAGTTTTTGTGATGAAGGAAGATTTGGAAGAGAGGCTGTTCTCTAGGTTCCCCAGTTTCTTTAGGTATAGGAGCAATCTTCGCGCCAGTTTGATGGGGTTCGGGTTTGAGTGCGGCGATGGCTGGTTCGACTTAATTTGGAAGCTGTGTGAAGATATAGAGAGGGCTGTCCCTCCCGAGGGTTTCAATGTCGCCCAGGTTAAGGAAAAGTATGGCGGTCTCAGGTTCTATGCGGGTCCGTGTAGCGAGGAGGTTTTCAACTTGATATCTGAAGCAGAAGATAAGTCTTACTCCATTTGCGAGATTTGCGGCGCCCCAGGAAAGTTGCGCGATGATCGCGGCTGGATATTAACTTTGTGCGATAAGCACAACGATAATGATAAGTCTAAGTTGGAATTGGTGGAGGAGTGGTAAAGTGGCTGATGCACACATAGATATTGGTCCGTTGAGCATATTTGTTTACAGGAAATGGAAGCAAACTGAGGATAGGAAGAGTATAGAGCCTAATGGCGATTGCTATTTGACTATAGAGGCTCGCTCTATTGACGGGGAAGTTGTCAAATGGGAACCCAAGGAAGCTATCACCATATCCGATGATATTATACCGATTATAGATAAGCTTAATTCGGTGCGGAATTTGCTTAATTCGCTGAAGCGGGTTATGATGGAGTGGGATAACGATGCCGATAAATAAACATAGGAGCTATCCTCCAAAGATTGCCACGAAGATGAGCGATTTTATCAGGTGCTCCGTGCTTAGCAACGACACTATTATGGGTGTCCACCTGGGAGGCAGCCACGCTAAGGGGCTCTCTAATTCTCGCAGTGATTATGATATGCGCATATACTATTTGCGCCCGCTCGAGTCGCTTATCAGTTTGCGACCTCGCGGCTTGGAGTTCAACAAGGAATTCTTTGAGCTTATGCGCACAGAGGAGGGGAACACGTTTATGGATTGGGGCGGCGAAAAGTTTGAGCTAATGTTTATCCCTATGTTTTCTGTGTCTGCAAAGAAGGCGCTGCTTAAGTCGCTAGCCAAGCAGAACGGTGACGCCGTGTACAAGCTTTTTATGGGGATCCCGTTGTATGAGTCCGATAATTTTTCTTTGTTTCTTAATGAGATGGAGAACAGGTTCCTGTGGGATAGGTATAAGTTGAGTGGGTTCTTCCACGGTTACTTGAAGTCCCAGGCGCTAGGCTCTTTCTCTAGTGGGGACCGGGCTCGTGACTATGCGCGGGCGGTTCGCAATGCTAGCGAGTCTGGCAGCGTAACGCCGATAGTTAAGCAGATAATAGAGGCTGTAAATATCGGCTTGCAGGGTATCTCGTTTCTTGAGACGCAAGTATTCTGGGGCGATTTTTGGGATATGTTTGATTATTATAATCCGAATTTCTATGATGGTCAGGTTGATGTGTTTAATCCAGATCAGTATGATTTTATTGAGAGATTGTATAATCATAAAACTGATAGAGAGCTTATTAGTCCGACGCCAAAGTTTTTGCTTGAAGCTGAAAATATGCGTAAGGAGATATTCTTGACGCTTTCTGAACACATAAAGTCTATGGATTCCTCTATCCCAGACAAATTGACTGATGGTCAGAACGCTAAGAACCTTGATTTTCTGAATGAGGCGTTGATGGAGTGGTATTCGATATGAATCTGGTTGTATTTTTGCTCTGGATATTCGTGATAGGCTACTGTATTGCTGGTTTGTATGTGTTCTATGATTCAATTAAGGCAAGTCAACCATAAATATCACTTTAGTGTCATAATGGAAACATTTATTAGTCAGTAATGTATACATAATAATATCTCTTTACAAAAGCAAATGTAAATAGACTTAGTACCCTAGCTATTTAGACAAAGGAGAGGTATTTTTGAAAGAAGAAACAGATGTTAAGCCATTGATACGTTTGAGAGTTTCAAAACGTATGAAGGAAATGTTGGATGACATAGCAAATGAGTATGGTATGTCCAGGACAGGTATGATTCGTAGCTTAATTAGAGAAAAATATGAAAATTCGTTTAAGTGACGTGTAATTATGAGATCTGGAGAATATTACTTGTCAACTTTGCGCGATAACGAAATATATTCTGAAGATTTAGAATATTACTGAGTGATAATTTGCAGATTACAAATTTTGAAGTAATATTATTGTTTATGGTAATCATCGCAATAATTCTACTGTGGAAGGATCCTAAGAGCCCGTTTTACACTAAAGGAGAGTTTGCCCCTTGAAGCGCAATTCTGAGTCCTTTTCGGCGTATATTGTATCCATTTTGTGGGGCTTACTGCTTTTGTCTGCCTGGGTTATGGGTCACATACGCTACAAGCTGCGCAGAAAGAAGGGAAACATTTATTAAGGCTGCCGTATAATGTATAGCAGGTGACGAGAAATGGAAATATTGAAAACAACTATTGAGCAATCTAGCAGGACAGATGAGTTTAGTTTCCGATTGATGGGAGACTTCCATATCGGATCATCTGGTTTTGATGAAGATGGTTTGCGAAGGGATATAAAGGAAATAACCAATCATCCAAACTGTATGGTTTTTTGTATGGGTGACTATATAGAAAACACTCCAGTGACCCATAAGAATTGGGATCCTGAGCATCTTGATAGAAACCTTATGTTGCCTGAGGAGCAGTACGATTTAGCACTAGAGGTACTTGAGCCTCTTAGGGGCAGGATACTTGGGTTTATTGATGGTGAGCACGATCAGAGAACTGTCCCTCTAACTGGGCATTCCTGGACTAGGTATCTGTGCCGCGAGTTTGATGCTGCTTATCTTGGTGAGACTGCTATAGCAAGGGTGCAATTCAAGAGGGTTCACGAGAAGCGGTCTTGGGACTTTTATTTGAGTCATGGGCGCAGCAGATCTACCAAGGGCGGAGCAGTTGTTAATAAGCTAACTGATCTTGGCTCGCATTGGGGAGCAGATATTTTTGCTATGGGAGGCGCTCACTACCTTAAGACTTGGAAAGAGGCTTACCTGTATCTGAATAATGCTGGTACTCTTGAAGCTAGAGAAAGGGCATTTGCTTCTACTGGTTCTTATTTGAAGAGTTATGAAGTTGGAAAAAAGAGTTACGCTGAACCCAAGCAATATAATCCTTTGATAGTTGGTAGTCCAACATTAACTATAACTCCAAGCACTGGGGAGCTAGTGTTGTCAGAATGAGTGATAAGATAACCAGGGTCTATCTCATAGGTAGCCTCCGCAACCCTATTGTTCCCAAAGTAGCCGTGGCCCTAGAAGATCTGGGTTACACGGTTTTCTCTTCCTGGTTTTCTCCTGGTCCTAAAGCAGATGACTATTGGCGCGACTACACGAAAGAGAAGGGGCTTGATTATAGGGGCGCACTTCTTGATCCATCTGCAGAGCACATCTTTGCTTTTGATCACTACTACCTTGATAACTCTGACATGGGCATCTTGCTTATGCCTGCGGGCAAGTCGTGCCACCTCGAGCTGGGATATATGGTGGGGCAGGGCAAGCCGGGATATATTGTTTTCAACGAGGTTCCAGAGCGTTACGACATTATGGTTAAGTTCGCCAACGATATTTTCTTCAGCATAGAAGAAATGATAGAAGAAATGAAAGTATGTCTAGAGAACCAAGAGTTCCCAAAGAGGCTGGCATACGCTAAGTTTTTCCCAGGTTGAATGTGTTCCTCTCGTTGAATTCTTCTACTTTTCCCTTGTTCCACTGGCTTACGGGGCGCATGTAGCCGACTACTCGTGAGTATACTTCTGTTTCTGTGCCGCACCTTGGACACTCTTCAAGTCGTCCAGCCATATACCCGTGCGTGGGGCACACGCTGAAGGTGGGGGTTATTGTGAAGTATGGCAAATGGAAGTTATCTGTGACCTTTTTTACTAGCGCCGAGACACCCTCTGGGGGCGGGAACTCGTCCTGCAGGAATATGTGCATAACCGTGCCCCCAGTGTACTTGCACTGCAGATCGTCCTGCAGCTGTAGCGCCTTGAAAACATTGTCCGTGTAGTGGACGGGTAGCTGTGTGGAGTTGGTGTAGTATGGCTCGCCACCGTTTATGTTTGCTGTGTGTATGTCGTTATACTTGGCTCTGTCTATCTTTGCCAACCTGTATGTGGCGCCCTCCGCTGGAGTGGCTTCCAAGTTATACATATTTCCCGTGACTTCTTGATATATTGCCAGCCTGTCGCGCATGTGATCCATTACTTCTATTGCAAAGTTTATCCCATCTTCGCTGCCTATGTCGCAATCCATAAAGTTGTTTAGCGACTCGTTCATACCTATTACGCCTATGGTGGAGAAGTGGTTCTGCCAGTATTTCTCGAAGCGCTGGTACACAGAATCCAGGTACACCCTAGAGTATGGATATAATCCATTCTTTGTGTAGTTCTCTATTACCTGTCGCTTTATCTCTAGGGAATCCTTAGCCATATCCATCAGGTAATCCAGGCGCTCGAAGTATTGGTCGGCATCGCTTGATAGGTATCCTATGCGGCTCATATTTATTGTTACTACGCCTATGCTGCCCGTGAGGGGGTTGGCGCCGAATAAGCCGCCGCCCCGCTTTATTAGTTCCCTGTTGTCAAGCCTGAGACGACAATTATGTGTTAGTATACCCGTAGTTCCAATGGTAAACATATGATTATCTGTACTGGACTCAAAGCAATATGCTACAGAACCGGGTATCTTGCGTATTTTCTTTATCTTCATCCACAGAAGCCCATATTTCTTGAACCAGTTGTCACCGTATCTTTGTCTGCTTAGAACATATATCATAACCGCATAGTTTGGATTCTTGCCTAGTCTACCTTCTCTGTCATCCTTATATATGGATGTAGTTAACCCAAGAGTAGCAGCTAACATATTTAATGTTTCTACCATCCTCTTAGAAGAAGTATATATTCTATTTCTAGTACCGCCATCCGTAGCTAGATGTCCTTCTAATATACCATTTCTGAAGTCTACGGATTTAGAGAATACTGACGCATTATAGAATTTGTTTATATTTTTCCCGTGTACGTAATCCTTGCATATTCCTACTGCTCCCCTAGAATTTATTCTAAGAAACTCTACATTGTCTTGTATATATGTAGAATAATTCGCACCAAAGTATCTTGTAGATATATTGATTAATTCGTCACGTATCTCTGAATCATTGTTTTTGTTAAGAGAGAATATAACTGCTGTGTCACCATCTAAAGACCCATCTCCAGCGTAACAGCCTACAAAGAATCCGATATCTCTATTACCACCACACCCATTATATACATTCATACTATATGGCAGATACATATCCATTGTTAGATCTCTACCGGGTAATTCCCGTATTTCATCAGAGTCTAGCACTATGTTTGTATGGCTCTCGCTCATTTTAACCTTATGACCATTATGCAATTCTACTTCTATCATTTTTTGATTATTAAATTTGTTAAATGTTCCACTAATAAATTCTCCATTAGAAAACACTTCGTATATGTTGTTCTTAGAGCTACCTTCATATATGTTGCGTATAGAAGAATATTCTAGATCTCTACCCCGGCTCGATTTGATTAAAACTTTCTCATTACCAGATAATGGACACATACTTCTGACATCATCTGGAGACATATCAGAGTTAACAAAATTACTAAAATATGGTATCCCGTATTTTGATGTCATATTCCATATTGGTTCCAAGCTGTCATTATCCCAATCAAAATCTTTGGTTATGTTTATTGTTGGTATTGGGAATGTGAATGGGTTGCCGTGTCCATCCCCCTCGCACATAACTTCTCCGAAAGCGTAGTTAAACATATCCATTTCGTCCTGGTAGTCCTCGAACGTGTCGCCATTTCTCTCGCCGCCTACTATTGGGGGCTCGTCCTTTATGAAGTTTGGCACCTTCAAGTCCTGGGTGAAGTTCACGAATGGGGTGTTTCCAGTTATGAATATAGCATTTTTTCTTTTTGCTATAACTGTTTCGTTGTCCGTGTTCACACTCCATATTATACCAGAATAGTTAACTTCTTCTATTTTCTGGATAACATCGTGCTTCGCTCTAGATAACGATATTATGTATTGTACCTTTTTTGAGATTTTGCTTTGCGGTATTCGTTTCCAAACACTGATACAATACTCAGCTAAGAATCCTATAGCGATTAATCCATCCAATATATTTTTGTCAGTAGTAGTGATATTGTGTATATTGTTATGCTTATATCCATCTCCTAGTATATAGGTTTCAATGAATATTTGTGCTTGTCTTTTGCTCAGGGAATATAGATATCTTGGTATTATTTTTTTAGTTCCTTCTAACCAGCTATGAACTATTTTACTTGAACTAGGTTTTAACCTGATATGCTTACAAGTTCCAAGAGATTTTTGTTCGCGTTCACTATATTCAAATCCAAAACTATCTAGAAGAGCTTTTATCTCGTTGCAGGTGGATTCTTCTTTTTGGTATATGGATACTCTATGACTACCATCTTTTTCTATGGTTCCCTCGGCAATTATCCAAGCCATAAGTTTTATTTGCTCATCGCTTATATCATAATCATCGCTATTATTTGTAGCGGTCATTGGTATACTTATAGGTGTCTTGTATTTTATAACATCTTCTATTGGTTGCAACAAATAAGATTGAGAATTAAACTTTTGCCTAACAACTCTATGGTTAGGTGATATGAGTTGTCGCTGGCTTCTGTTTCTAAGAGAATACATTTTTCCAGAGTATTCCTTAGAGAATATTCTTTTTACAGGTTTTTGTTCTAGTCGTTTTTCATTTACGTTGTATGTGTATATAAAATCTCCTTTGGTAACTTTGTCGTAAGATTTCCAGCCGTTTGGGGTTAGTATTGTTGTGTCTTCAGACAAACATTGGAAGCCCACTCTAGTTGGAACATTCATACTAAATATGAATTCCTGTATGGCTTGCTTTACTTCCGTATAGTTTAGCGCATCTTCGCGTATGAATGGGGCAAAATATGTGTCTACGTTAGAGAATGCCTGGGCGCCTGCTGCTTCACCCTGGAGAGTATATAAAAAGTTTACCGTCTGCCCCAGTGCGGATCGCAGGTGCTTGGGGGGCTTGCAGTGGACCTTACCGGAGACTCCCATAAAGCCGCGCTCTAACAAGTCTGCCAGATCCCATCCAACGCAGTAGGCACCCAGTGTGCCCAAATCGTGCAGATGTATGTCGCCGTCTATGTGGGCGTTTCTTATCTCTGGTGGGTATAGCTTCTGTAACCAGTAATTAGATATAACCTTGCTTGAGAGATAGTTGTTGAGCCCTTGTAGCGAATACGTCATATTTGAGTTCTCTTTTACGAGCCAATCGCTTTTGTTCAGGTAGCTCTCTATGGTATCGGTGTCCTGTATCAGGCTACTTATGTCCCTCAGTTCGTCGTGCTGCTTCCTGTACACGATGTACGCTTTTGCTGCCCTAAGGAACTTGTTCCGCATCAGCGTCATCTCTGTGCGGTCCTGCACTTCCTCTACTGTGGGAACTTTATTTGCGCGCTCTAGCTGGCGGATTATGTTGGCAGCGATCCTTTTTGCATCATCCTCGCTGCCTTCTCCAGTGGCGGTCATCGCGTTATATATCGTGGTTGTTAGTTTCTCTGGTTGAAACTTTTGTCGTTTGCCGTCTCTCTTTATTATGCTCTTTATCATAAAATCACGGAGAATAACCTATAGTTTTCATCTCTCTTAAATGTTTCCCCAAAAAAGAGATGTGATTTATCGTTTGTTCTTTAAGTATGGTTTAAAAGGGCGGTAACTAAAAGAAACTAATAGATATAACAAGTTTCAAAAAGAAATGCGCCAACTATTGGGTAATAGTATCGAAACTGTACGCATCCAGGCTAACTATTCCCCAATCTGTCAGGACTTCAACTGGATCTGGAGAGCGGTTTACTACCCATAGCTTTGGCTCTGCGTCCATCATATATGCAACTAGCGGCTTTTCTTCCGTATATATTGGCGCCGTGCCTTGCTGGAGCTGCCCTGACAAGTCGCCCCATTTTGCTATAGCTGGGAACCAGTTCTTGCTAGTTAGATTGTCGCCAAAAACTTTCATAAAAGCCTTTTTCTCTGGGCTCAAGTGGTCTGAATCATATCCGCATATTGGGCAGGGCGGAGCATTTCTCTTGTAGAACTCGCCACCAGTCATAGTTATTGTTATTAGTCGCGGGTTGTCTAGTATCGCATATAGGAGCCAGTCTCTTAGTCCAGCTCTTGTATCTGGCTCATTTTTGCCGTCCCAGGTATGATCTATTCCTACGTGCCAAGCTAGGTCGCCAAACTGCCCCGCGCTTAGCCCAATTTGATATGCACCGTCTTCTATATGGCTCCAGCTCCTGTGACCCATATCAGTTATTTTTCCCCATAGCAACGCGCTGCTGGTGTTTTGGTGGTTATAGTATATTTGTCTTGTCTTTATATATGGTTGTCCTTCTTTATATGGGTGCCAATATGCCCCGTTTGGCGCTCCTCCATAGAAAAGATTTGGGTGATCCAACCATAACTGACTCATAAATCCTCCAGAAAAGTAGTCTGTTAGCCACAAGTCAAATTCTGAGGAATCATTATTGAATGCTTCTGCATAACTAACACCATTCGGATCTGTGTATCCATTTACTGCTCCCCAGGAATCGTACTCGTGATCAGTTGTATATCCTATACAATTGTTTCCGATTATTTCACTTACTCTGGATGCTAGTTCCAGGAAATGGTCTCTGGCGTGTGTGTAATCTATTTGCATATCTCTGTTGAGGGATGACCAAGTTCTCCAGGAGAATAATCCATAGTACATATTTGCTGCTTCGAATGCTTCTATGTGTTCTCTGGTGCTAGAGTTTTGTTTCCAGTCTGATGGTAAGCCGTCTACCAGGGCGCCATATTTATCAGCTATATGCATAGTGGAATAATTCATACCAACGCTTTCTAGCCAAGCGATTTTTTCGCTTGGGGTGCCGAATCTTGGTATGTCGGCGCCGCTAGCCATCCACCCGTGTTCTTGTGCAAAATAGAACCCGAAGAGGTGTGGCATAGATATGTTTATATTTACCGGGATATTTCCTGATGATAACTTGTATTTCAAGGTACATTCACCGTTATTGTTTCTGTGCCGCCATCGTAATCTACTTCTACTATGTGATCTCCTGGTCCAATATCTGGTAGCTGAGCAAATCTGTAGCTAGTCATATATTGTTCTGGTGCTCCAGTGTCGCTGGCGCAATCAGCGGCTGTCTTTGTGGTTAGTGTTACAGGTGTGCCATCTACTCTGCATTCTATTGGCGCGCCATAAATAGATACCACGAGCCCACCTTGCCAAATTTCCCAGGAGTATCTAGACCATATAAATGATATTGGTTCAGTTATACAAGAAACCAGTATATCTAGTCTTTGAGGTAATGTATATCCACCGTTCTGATTTACCCAATCAACAAAATCTGGGTTGCCACATATTACTCCGTCGTGGCACACCCCAAATGCGCCATTATTTCTTGCCCATATTAGGTCGCTCCAGGTTCTACCAGGAGCTATAAATAACCCCACATGCTGGGTTGCGTGCCACATTCCGTTATTGAAGGTGTGATGATTATCGTATTCTTGAGCCATAAATATCCTGTTCAAATATTTTCCTGCATATGGATAAGTGCTCCAGAATGGGTCTCCGTACATACCGCCAGCGGTGATAGAGTTATATCCTCCTTTATCTAGGGCGATATCTAGCAGGTCGCATCCAAAGTCGTATCCCCAGGGGGGGCAGGCACATATTGAATTTTGTAGGAAGGATTGGTGGTTACTGTTATAACATAGGGTATTTACGTTTCTTTGGTCATCTAGACTGGTGCCCATACTGCTGCTTGGAGTGTATTTTGTATTTGCCCAGGGGCTCTGGGAGTGATGTGCGCAGGGATACATAGCGTGGTTTCTGACTCCGTAACCATTAATCTGTAATTTGAACTGATATCCTTCTTCCCCCTTTGCACAGTAAACCGGTAACCCGTAATGCGCTGCGAAGGCATTTCCTTGATCTATTAGGGACCATCCGCCACCCTTTCCTGCTATGACACTGAGTCCCTGTTTCGCCGCTGCAAGCACAGCAAAGTCGATGAAGTCGTGACTTCCTGGATAATTGCCACCAAATGTTTGGAAGGCGAATGCGTGTAGTTTCATAGATGGGTCGTTAAACCAAGATGGCATTCCTCTGGTTAGTAATGTTGTCGGGTTGGGATTTAGCCCAATTCTGTCCAATATATTGCAAGCTTTATATGTAGAATCTAGATCAGAGAAAGATCCAACTCTATCGCCAAATCCGCCATCGTATTGCTGGCAAGACATAACAAATGATCCGACGTTTGACGGAACATTTACCCCAGATTCTATGAGCGCATCTATAGCGTGCCAAGTGCCCCGCATTGTGCTGCTCATTCCAGCATCGTAACCCCAGCCGCCATCTGAATTTTGTGAATTTAGTATATACTCTATTCCATAGTTTATAACGTCCTGATGTTCCCCTGGGGCTAGAACCTGTAATATTCGTATGGCGTGATGGGTTCTCCATATGCTGCTTCTCTGCTCAAAAAATCCTACTGATCTGTTATGTACATCATCTACTTTCTCGAAAAGGGTTGTCCCGACGGGATCCCTCTCAAATCCGCCATCATCATTTTGGTTTGGCTCGAGTTGGGAAGATCCATACAATACTGCTTGGATTGTTTCCTCTATAGTGGGACTTGTCATTGGTTGTAATCCTAGTTCGTGGAGCCCCATAACTCTGAAGTAGTGGCTAGCCATAGTTGGACCAGCAGAGGGCTCCATAGTGCTTCCAGATGTGCCGCCACCTATGCTATCCAGATATGATGCTTTCTCAGTATAAGTTATCCCGAGCGACTTAAGAGCTATTACTGATAGATATGCCATTAAATGATTATCTCTCTCTGGAAAAGAATGTGCCTGTGGAGACCAGGATTTTATCTTTTCTACTATATTATCAGGTAGCGTGGATCCTGTTTGGACTGCTGCCAGGGTGCCGAATCCGTCGTGGTAATATGTTGATAAGTCTGCTCCGTATGGTCCGTAGCCGCCGTCAGACTTAATTGATGACAAAATAAAGTCGGCGGGGCTTTTACCAGTGGCTGGGTATATCGTTATATCTAGTGGGCGTGACCCAGAGGATAGCTTATACTGCGTCAATACTACACCTCGAAGATGAAGTCTCCCCAGTTTATCATAACGGTGTGTATGCCTTCGTTTATACCAGCGCTTACCAGGGTATCCCAGGGTATGATTATACTGAATTCCCCATTGTCGCCGCTTACCGTGGATCCAAGGACGTTGCTGTTATAAGTTACGTTTATGTCTACCCCGCTTAGGCGGGTCTCTTCGGCGGGCGGGTTCTGTGCATATATTATACCGACTATTGTGGCATCCTCGCCGTCGCTAATATAAACGTCTTGGGCGTAGGCGCCACCGCCTGCCTCAACTGGCGGCTCTATGGGCGGCGCTAACCTGTACCCGAGTCGCCAGGAAAGGCTGCGTAGTAGTCGAATGCCCCAGCGCTGTTGAACGTGTGTCCTATGCTAAAGCTGCCGTCGCTAAGGGTTAGGGTTTCCTTTACCTTAACGTCGTCTATGTAGAATTCAATTATTCTGTCGGGTAGTCCCTCAGAACTGTCAGGGTCTCTTAGAGTACCATTGAAAGTCCCAGCCAGCGGAGCATCCCCAGAAATGTTGAGCGGATCCAGCGTAAGAATTGGAAATTTGTGGGATTCACTCACCGTTGCTGTCCCGTGGGAACTGGTCACTGCGTCGTATATTACCAAGTTTACTCACCAACTTTTAGCGTCAGAGCTGTGAACCAATCAACTGCTAGGTAACTGACAGATATTACTAGCAGGGCATCATCCCCGCCAGAGATAGCCATCTTACCTACCAGGAACAGGAACAGTCCAACTATTGCACCTAGTGCTACTCTCCTTATCCACTCGTAGCTCTCTCCCCAGGCTTTCTGTGCCACGAGGCACCAAGCGGCGCCACCCAGCACTCCAACCAGGAGATTAACGAAGAGACCAATATAATCAAACATATTTACCATATCCTATTTGTTTTCATTGCTTATAAATCTTTGCTTTTTAAAAAATAATATTAACTAATATAGTTACCAACAAAGAAACTATTCCCCCGATGCTAGCCATTTTTATCTCCATATTGGTAACCCTGCTATTTATGGTTTTTATTTCTCCCTTTATTTCTACAAGATCTTTGTCTATATCCTCTAGCGCCTTGAGAGTATAGCCCCTCCACTCGGCTGTTTTGATCGTGAAATTGTTATTTTCAGGCATCGGTGACCTCCTCACAAATGTTTATTGTGCCAGAAACACCATTGTATATTAGTGGTATGACGGTTACGAAGAATGTTTTGTCGCTTACTGGAGACTTCTGTATGGATGTTAATATTCTTCTTGTTTCTATGGCTCTCTTGGAAGGATATATTGGAGGGGGATCTGATAGCTTCCACATCTTGTACCATTTGTCGCCTACTTCTATATTGGCGCCGCATTCAGACGCATGCACACTGGCTGCGTTATTCATAGAAACAATGTTATCGTTATTATCTATAATAAATATAATTGATTGAATATTGTCGAATATTAACTCGAGAAGCTCTATTAGTTCTGTATGCTCGCCCAAAATTCGTACCTGTATGGCTAACTCTGTGGTTAGCTCTTTAAGTCTAGAAAGATCTACCATAGTATCCCTGTGGTATGATTTTGCTTGTTTCCTCGTCTTATAAAAGTTTCTCTTTAATTTTTATTGGTGGACCCTGGTTAAGCGGATCCAAAAAGAGACGTGATCCACGTAGCCTGGGCGCATGTTGTAGTTATAGTCATCTACGCAATACCAGCCAGATACATCGTTGCCTGCTCCGCCGCCAGATGAAACATATCTTAACACGGAGCTGTCGGGGGAGTAGTCCTGCACGTTGTCTGCAGAGCCCCCAGGTATGACGAACTTGGCGTAGCGACCAGCCCACTTGAATTCGTCGGTGAGGGACTGTATGAAGTTGTAGGCGCCTGTTTCCCCTTTGGCATAGTCACCAGTAATATTTAGATAGTTAGTACCAACTCTTTTCGTGCGGGCGTTGTGCCCAATTGCGTTCTCAATATCGAATGTTCCTATTTTGAAGACCATAATTTCCTCTCCGGTAGGGGAATACCGATTTCTGGTGGAACCCATTCGTAATCGTATTCTATATAATTATCTTTATCCTTTGCTAATAAATCTATTGATGAACCAATAAATTTATTTAGTGTTGAGGAGCGAACCATAACTTGTACCCAATTATCTTCTCCTATACTCATAGAAACAGCAGAATTGGATAGGGTCTTGTATTTTTCCTTGTCGCTTATGAAGAACTCGAAAACTTTAAACTTCATGTTTCAAATGTCACCTCTAATACTCCAGGATCACCAGAATCTTCTTCTATGATAACGTTGTATACCCAGCAGTTCCTTAGCCAGCCGCTTGCATAGTTATCGTTAGCGTAGAATCTGAAGTTTATATTATCTTCTTCTGACCAGCCGCTTATTGTTTCTTTGTATGTTACATATGCCCCTCCTGGTGTTCTTAATGTACCTACGGCTCCGCTGTTTCTCCATATTTGGAAATCACTTTGCGAGTCATCTGATTTACATTCCATAGAAATTGTTAAATCAAATGTGCCAGTAATACCAACATTATTTATGTACATTGTTCTCATAGTGTACCAACCAGCACCAGGGGATGCCTCTACAAGCTCGTTTGTCCGCCGTATATCGTGTCCGGTTTCGTTGGCTTCGTCTCGCTCTGTAAACTCTACTCCTCCTCCGCCAGCACTAGCTGCCCTCCTAACGTAAACAACCATATGTGTCAGTGCCTCCTCGCATATATACCATAGAAATTTCCCGTGGGGCTAGGAGTGGGCGGATTGGGGTCATAGTATCCCGAGTCCTCGAAAGAGAATATTGCCACTTGTTCCGAGGTATGGTTCCTTTCAGAGTCGTTTTGGTCTTCTAGCGACCAAACCTTGACGTTGGTTCCATCTGCAGTTTTAGAAAATGCATATCCTCCATCTCCACCATCCATAGCTTGCTGAAAAACTACGAAGACGGCAGGAGTGGTCGAAAGTGAATGCGCAATGTTGTATCCATCTGCAGAGTTTCCTAAACCTAGAATATTATCAGAGGATAACACTATTGTAACTTGAGTGCTATCATCGTCAGACATATCCATAGAAAAATTGGATGACTGCTCAACTATAATGTAATCAATGGTTTCACCAGAACTGAAATCGCCTGTGGGAACCTCACAGTCAGTGAAGTGTATGTGGCAGGTTCCATCAGGGACGTATATCGGGTCTCCCTGAGTACCAGTTTCACAAACCCAAGTAGTCACCCAGCCTGCATTATTGTGACTTGTTCTAGAACAGAAGGCTACTGGTGTTCCAGAGAATTCTGGTATAAGTGTAACGTTACCATCGGTGCTCCAGTTACTCTTACTATCTACATCTGTATCTTCTATCTGTCCGACCTGTACCTTTATTGATGTGTTGGGCAATGTATAATCTGTTTCTTCGCCCGTATCCTCAGCAACTATGTAATGAATAGTGCATTCTTCTGGGTCAGTATTGGTTCCAGATTCGGTTACGACCCTGAAGCGAACTTCGCATCCAGTAGTGGTAATATTCTTAATTTCGCCTTCTATGGTGTTTTCGGTTTGCCCCGTGTAATTATATTCTGTTGATATCACAACTCTTGGATTGGTATAGGTTTGGGCAAAGGTCTTGCTGGTCCAAGTTGTAGTTACCTCAGTCCAAGTGCCCCATTCAATTTTAAGGTTTGTCATTGTTGCTCGTTCTCCTTATCGCCCCTTTACATAAAAGTCATATAGTTGTGTGACGCCCTTGGTTGTACCAGACACCTTTATCCTGAATGATATGGTGTGAGAAGATGGGCTGCTCCAGGTATTTATGGATGCTGCGGGGTCATCTTGGAAACCCACAAAAGAGAATCCGTTGCCTTTCACCTTGGTTGATGAGCCTGCCCAAGCACCATCTATGTATACGCCAGCTATTACTGCCCCGTTGCCAGCCCCAACCCCAGATTGATATAGGGAGCACCCTATAGATATGCTGGAAACTGGGATACCGTACCCTGAGCCTGCTATTACATAATGTTCCTTGCAGGAGTCGCCAGCAGAATCGAAGCAGGTCCAATCAGTGGTGCCAGATGTCTCATCCCAGGCGTAGGGGATCCAGGCGTCTGTTCCGTACCAGTTTATTGGGTTATGATGATGTGGTGATTTTAGAGCCATAACTTATCATCTGCTTTGTACATATCCTTCTATATATCCTTCCATTTCTCCTTGGCATTTGTCGCTAAACTCTGCCTTGAGATAGTGCCAAGTTCCAGATGTAACATATTCGGTGAATGATATATCTGTCATAGTTAGTGGTGAAGAAGTAGTTACGCTGCCTCGCCATATTTTTTGATAAGCCCCATCTGTTTTTTGCTTTATATATACAGTTACTGATAATCTATCGTATGTATCTTCGTATATACCCGTTTCTATATTTATATTGGAAGCTGGCTGATTTATATCCCATATTTCCCAATAATAATCCCACGTACTATAAGAGTCATTCCTTGCGTTGGGATAGAATATCCATGAAACGCCATCAGTTGGATCCCCAAGGGTTGAATTTCTGGGTATGTAATACATAAATGTATGCCAATTACTATGACCATCATCAATTATATGTCTTAATGGAGTAGTTCTTTCACTATCGTTTAAATATAAGTTATTAGCTCCTTGCTTCAAAGCAACGGTATATCCAGTGAAATCTGTTTCGTTTAATGTATCGCAATCTACCCAAGAATGTGGTCTTAGGTGCATTTGGATTGCCCATCCGCAAGTTCCCTTACCACCAACGGCTCTAAATACTTCTCCATATCCGGTTTCTTCTTCCAAGACCATAACATTTTGTGGTTTATGCAATCCAAACCAAGGAGCGTTAGTAAAACTTTTAGTAATATAATTTCTCATTCCAGGATATACGTAATAATTATTTATTCTATAGAAAGGAATAAAGTCACCAACTGATTCATAATTTTGGTATACCTTTATACCATTGCTCCTTATATTAATCTTTGCTTTATTTATTTTTTTAACTTCTGGTGGTATATAAAATGGTATTATTAAAGGATAGTTTTGGTCACAATTTTCCGTTTTTGATATCTGCCATATATTAGTCGCCCCTTGCGGGTGCCGCGCGTTGTGCTCTACTTCTTGCCTAATGCCAGGATTCGTGCCAGCCATAGCTCGAGTTATGTTGCGCCCCTTTTCACCCAGGTCCATATTTATTACTTCGCCGCCAGTATCCCACTTGTAAGACAGTTTCTTTACACGCATTTCCGTGTTGTGTAGTGCCAACCTGGGCCAGTCAACCAGAACCGTGTCGCCAAGACCAACTGTCCACTTTGGGTCATACGCTTCTGTTGTTTGGAGGGTTATTTGGTCTCTTGGCGAGTCGGTTGCGCTCAAACGATAGTTAGCTACATTTGTAGCATAATCCTGGTTATTTATGCTCCTATCATCGTATACTATTTCTCTTTCCCAGTAAGTTGTCTCAGCATCAGAGTTTACGGCGCTTGCTTTTATCTGGTTGAATCCTTCTCCTTCTCCTCTTACCCTTACACGGGTTGCTAGTTGCTCGTAATCAACTTCTCTGTAACCATCAGATATTACATTGTACCCATACTGCATAGTGAATGATGCTGTTTTATCGGTGCCAACTTCGCTCTTTAGCGTTATGGTGTTATCTGTTTCTACGTATGCCTCCCAGCCAGCAAAATTCTTTACGGTATCCATTATTGCGCGCCACTTGTTTTCTGCGTAGAATAGACACGTTACATTTGGCGCGTCTGGTCCTGTCTCTCCTAATCTTATACCTGTACCATCGCATACTTGACTAACTACCTGATTTAGGGGAACAGATACATATGCTATATTGTCATTGGTATAGTACCTGGATATCTTAGCACCGCTGCCCCTACCAGATACTTGTATAAGATCATTGTTTGCTCTGACTCTTTCCACTGGACCTATAAATTTTAGGTAAGAGTTCTCCTTGTTTACTATCCTGTTAAATTTGGCAGTTTTCTTTCCAGCAGAGTAACCCGTGCCGCTAAGAAAAATATTCCTATGGTAGTCATCATTTGGTACTGTAAATGCGAATCTTCCTGGTGACCAAAATTCATACTCTACGTTGTTAAGCTGTATCAGGTCTACTTGAGAATTGGCGTCTGTATTACTTATGCTTACTACCCATTCCACTGATCCTTCTGGCATTACGGAACACCACTTTCTCCTTCCATTTCAGCTTCTATTGCTATCTGTTGTAGTGCTATCTCCAGGGCTGCGGCGGCTTCCTCAGGATTAGTCATATCCTCTGCCTGTATAACTATTGCGCCCTCTTCCACTATTATTGTTGTGGTTACCCCGCTTCCGCTGAATGTTGGCATAGTGGTTGCTGTACCAGATGCAAGGGCATCAAAATATGACTGCATATCTGGCGAAATACCGCCACCTATAACCATATTCGTAACCGTGCCGCTTGCCAAGTCGCCGTATAGCTGCCTCAGGAGGTCTGCTGTTTGTGCCTCGAGTTCGTTTACTGGCATTAGGAGCTTTTCGGCGTCAAATATTTGTTTGCCAGCCAGGGAGTTTATTATGTTTACCATTGTTACGAGTTCGTCTTCTATGTCGCCCGTGGCGCCGCCAGCAGAGTCAACCATCTTCTGTAGCTGCCCGTCTACGCACTCGTATAGCTCCTCGAACTCGCCGCATACTCCTTGCTTTATCACGCTGTATGTGCCGTCTGCCAGCTCTTCTATGGACTTGAAGTATATCTTGTTTATGTCGTTCCATTCCTCGCGGGTTATGCGGTCTATGCGCTCAAGTTCTGTTTCTATGTCGTCGCTTATCTTTTTGAGCTGGTGGTCCACACACTCGTATATCTCTTCCCAGGTGCCGCAGGCGCCCTTCTTGGTGACGATCCACTGGTCATTTAGCTCCACTATATTGGTTATTGTGGTGGCGTTAAGGTTGCGCCACATCTCTGCCCACCCGTCTTCTATTTCCTCAGTGGTTCCGTAGAGTGCCGCATATAATTGGGCTTGCCACTTCCTGAATATGTCTAGGCTATTCTCTGCTGACTGCTCTGCAGTGGTGAATGGCCCAGGAGCAGCTAGGTGGGCGAATTCGTCAGACATTGCTGATCCAGTTTCTAGGAACCTCTCGAGTTCCATTATGCCGCGCTCGTAGTAGTCGAGCCATATTTTTGCTTGCGCCTCGGTATATGAACCCAGGATTAGAGTTCCTTCATCCATTGCGTCGTTAACGTTCCTGATTTCTTCTGCGAATCCAGCAAGAGTAGAAGCAAAATGATCAAAGAAAGATTTTGACATACCAGCTAATTCTATTGTGTTATCTAGTTTGTTATTAAATATTCCAAGAGGGGTATCTGCTCCAGGGATGACGGTAGCCATAACTTCCCATTGTCCCATCCAGTTTTTCTTAAGCATTTCTATTTGCCCCTCGGCGCTGAGACGCATAGCCTCGAAGCCCTGGTATGACCCCGTGATGCTATATTTCTCTATTAGGGCTTGCTTCTCTTTTTCTTCTTTTTCCTTTATATCTATCATTTTTTGTGCGTATTGTTCAGCTGTGAGGAGTATTTTTTCTCCAGCTACTGTATAGCACTGATATGTTTCGGTGAATGATTCACAAGCATTCTCTTTGGTTACGTCCCATACACCAGACATTCGTTCTGTAACATTGGTAATTTCTTCAGACATAAGTTCTCCAAATTTTTCTGCGGCGCGCTTAGTCTTTTTTATCGCATAACCAGAATCAGTACATTCCCACATTTCGCTAGTAGTAGCTTCACATATTTCCAAACCAAGCTCTTCTGCGGCTTTTCTAGCTTCTTCGCTAGCACCATATATTACTTCTACTAATCCACCGCCTAAGTCAATTACATCACTTATTTCCCTTGCTTGTAGAGATGAAAACAAGTCTTCCAAAGTTGGTTTAGTTGCTTCTACAAAATTTCTTATCCTTTCTTCTGTTAATTCTATGGTTGAGTCAGCTTGCTCAAAGAAGTCTCTTAATATCTTAGTATCAAATAGATGCTTCCAATCACCTATGAATTCCTCTACATCTAATCCCCACTTAGTTGTTGATAATCTTGCTGCCTCTATACCGCCAAATATATCGTTGAGGTGAGAAGCAAGGTCGAATCCTTCTGTACCAACTAGAGCCATAGCGTCTTTTAATTGTTGCATAGTAATTGTGCCGCTTCTGAATAATTCAATTAGTCTTTGCCCCTCGACACTAGACATTCTTGTCTGTTCGGCATAATTAGCTTGTCCTGAGGACATATCAGATAGTTCGTCCTCTAGTTCCACAGCAGCATTATAGACATTATTTAGTGCTTTACTGAATTCTTTATGAGCAGTAGTATTTATATCAACCAGGGAAGTCCAGTTCGGGTATAACTCGCTTATCGTCTTATTTAAATATTCTGCGTTAGTCTTCATATCTTCGTATCTTTGTCTGGCAGTGCTTGTCTGGTAATGCAACTTTTCCATTTTTGCTTCTTCGTCTTCCATAGCAAATATTAGTTCTTTCTTTGACTTGGTTAGTTTCTGTTCTGCTTCAGCCATTTTTTCTAAGTTCAAAATAAACGACTTGAATACTTCTCCTCCCCAGGCGCCATCTATGAGATCATCGAACCAGTCAGTCATCTCTTCTACGGTCATATTTGTTTCTTTCATTATATCGTTGAGAACATCAGTGGCATTGGCGCCATCCATTATTTGCCTGAACCATTCCATATGTTTATCGGTTAAACTACCTATGCTAAATCCAAAGAGTTTTGAGGCTCCAGTAACCTCTTCTACACTGGCATCAAGTTTATCCATAGAACTCTTTATTATATCTACGCTTATTCCTGTTTGTTCGCTAGCTATAATTATACTACTAGCAAGAGAATTTACATCTGTAGTTGTTCCTTTATATTCTTCTTTTAGTTGTTCTAATATTTTTTGCTGACTTAGATATGCCTTGCTGCTTTCAGATACTGCGCCAACCAATTCTTCTTCTTGTCTCTTTAATTCTTCTATTTCTAATTTTAGCCCCCTAGCCATAGTATAATCATAAAGGGAACCTCTGCTGAGCATTTTCTCTCTTTTTTCTTCTAATCTTGTTCTCTCTTCTGTAATTGCAACTAATCTTTCTTGTAACGTAATAAATTCGGTTGCTTTTGTTCCAACTATTTCCCAATCAGTTACTTTAAAGGATTCTTTTTCAGCAAGTATCCTTTCGTGTATAGCTTTTGTTACTCTATCTTGTATAGTTTCTTCTTCTTTCAACATACCTATGTATGAGGATATTCCTTTTATAAATGTAGCAAGTGCGCTTGCTCCTTCTTTTAAGGTAGGCAAAAAGTAACTACCAATGTTTGTGTATAGCTTTGTTATCTCTGCATTAAGTTGTTTCTGTGATCCCCTATATGTGTCTAGCTGCATCGTTGCTTGCCAAGTTGCTTCACCAACCATATTTGTAGATGCATACAACTCATCAAACGCGTCTGTTCCTTGTCTCAGGAGGGCAGCCATTGCTGGACCACCACGGAGACCGAACATATCCATAAGGTCTCCTGCGTTCTCCACCATAGGCGCAAGCTTTATAAGGATATCGCGCATACTATTTATTTTAGGGTTTATATCTTCGTATGTTAATCCATACCTAGCAAGAATCGAGGTTGCTTCTTTGGTGGGCTTGATGAGTCCTGATATAACTCTTCTGAATCCTGTTCCAGCCATAGAAGCTGATAGACCAGCGTTATATAGGAGACCCAAAGATGTAGCTGTTTCCTTGAGATCTAATCCAGCTGTGTATGCAATTGCTCCTGCGTACCTAAGAGACTTACCTAGTTTATCTATGCGAGCCTGAGAATTAGCTATAACACCAGCAAATGTGTCGGCTATTACCATAGTGTCTCCAGCTTCTCTGCCGAATTGCTTGATGGTGCTGATCATTATTTCTCCTACGTCGTTAAGATCGGCACCCGTAGCTGCCGCCATAGTTAGGGTTCCTTCTAGGGCGCTTATTGATTCTTCTACGTCATAGCCAGCACTGGCAAATATATACATAGCGTCTGCAGCTTGTAATGCGTTATATCCAAGGTCAGAAATTGACTGAACTTTAGCTGCCTCAGACAATTCATTTAGCTCATCAGTGGTTGCATGCGCAACTGCACCAACATTATGGATATTTTGTTCAAAGTCGGCTGCTGTTTTATATATTTCTCCTATGGTTTTCTTCAAAAATCTGAAAGCATAACTAACTGGGTCAATGGCAAACACCAAACGCCCCATAGCCTTACTCATTAAACCAGTTTGCTTGGTCGTCTTTTCTACTGATTGCGTAAATCCTTTTATGTTTGCCGTGGTCTTTCGAATAACTGTGCCAGTATTCTTATCCATAGCCTCTATGACTAGCTGCAGTTTCCCTATCTCGTAGGTGGTCGCCATCTAATCCCTTATAGTTTCTTTTCTCGTATCAAATTTTTCAGCCCGTCCAGGTGCTCCCAGGATAGACATACTGATCGGTGATGGTCGGGGTCATCAATAATGATGCCCCAATCCATCTTTATTATCTTTGGGCAGCACCCGTGCTTACACAATTCTAGCGTTTCACTCGTCGTATCTTAACCCTCCTTTTTGGGTTTTTTGGGTATTTCCCACCGCTATTATCGCGATTTCCCGTCATCGGTGCATCTTCTTCTTTAGGTTTGCGCGCCTCTGTGCGTTAGCGCGCTCCCTTGAATCAACTTCCATTCCAGTCATAAGGAATGCTAATTGTTCCTGCGTTAATTCAGCCATCTGATCCGGGGTGTATCCAAATTCCTTCATTACACGGTAGATACCGAGGGCGTCATCCTCCCAGAAGAGTCGCTCAAAGGGTTAGATCCTTCGCGCCCTCCTAGTCGGAGCATCTCCTCGTTGTACTCCCTAAAGATCTCTGGGTGCTTGTCTTCAAGCCACGTCTCGAGCGGCACGCGAATGTCGCTCAGGTCGCCCATAGCATTGCCCAGCGCCAGAACATCGTCTGCGCTAAGATTGTCGAGCCACTCCTGATCCTTGGGGTTGCCCCCATTCTCGAGACCCGACAGCAAGGATATATCGTTCTTATCCCAGCCGTCTGCGGCGCGACCCACCTTCTTCATCTGGGCATACTTGAGCTTGGCTATCTTGTAGGTGCCTCCCTCATCAGGTAGGGTTACCTCTACCTTTCTCTTTCCGTCTTCCATTATTGTTCCTGTATCTATAGACACGTTTTCACCTTTAAACCCCAGCAGGGCCAACACCTGTCCGGGTCCGTTCGGTTATTCAGTGCCTAGATTAGGTACTTATATTGACGCAGACAAAATCCAGGCTCTCGGTTGCAGCTCCGTCAGCTTCTCCGGCGCCTCCCCACGAGGACCACATACACTTGCTGCATGTAATCGAAACAATGCCCTCCTTGATTGCACCAATAAAGGTGAACGAGGCGGGCTTGCTCTCGGTGGGGTTGGCTGCCAGATCAGCGTAGGTATCATTCGCGTATAGCTTGCTAATGCTGCCGGTCACATTCTTTGGACCGACGCTTATATCACAAGCGCTACGAGACCCCAGGACAAAGTGGCTCTCAGTTGAATTATCAACATCAACGCTCCACCCCTCTACCTGGGCAACCTCGGTGTCTGCAACCTTTATCTGTCCTTGCCATCCTCTATACACTACCATTTTGTTTCCTCCTATGTAGCTATGTTAGCCGCAACAAAGTCTATATTTTCTGTGGCGGCTCCGTCAGCTTCTCCTGCGCCTCCCCAGGTGCTCATTTGCAATCCCCAGGCGACAACGGATGTCTTGCCTCCATAGTCAATCCATCCCTTGAATGCCCAAGACGATGGTTTAACCTCGGTGGGATTGATAAAGCTCTTCGGGAAGGTATTCGTGTACCATAGCCTATTAAATGTGCCAGTAACGTTCTTTGGGCCAACGCTAACGTCGCCCGCGCTACGGCTCCCCAGGTAGAAATGGGTCTCAGTTGAATTGTCAACGTCGATGCTCCATCCCTCTACCTGTGCTACTGCGTAGCTAGGAACAAAACGATCAGGAAAGCTCGTCTCTACGGAGTTTGTCATACCGTATTCTATTCGTCCTTGCCAACCTCTAAAGGTCGCCATATTAGCCCTCCGTTTCTATTAGTTTCCTCTCTACTTTCTTTGGTTTCTTTTCCTTCTCTTCGAATTTTGACAGCTGCTTTTTCAGGGCTTCTACCTCTTTCTTGAGTTCGTCAACCTTTTCCTCCAAACCAGCTATCACTTCTATGTGTCCCATTACAACACCTCAATGTGGTTTTATCACGGGTACTAGATAAGTTATCATCTTCCTCCAGCTATCCCATTCTTCTATGTATCCAAGATCTGCGAGACCTATCAGGGTGGCGTCAATCATACTGGGACCGTTCCCACTGGCGTCTGCCCAGCTCTGCATACCGCTCCTATGAGAAGCAATATAATCGCTTATGTCATCGACCATTCTGTCGGCATCTAGGGTGTCATCGCCGTATATATCAAATTGAACCGAGAAGTCGTATCTATTGGCTTTTCGTCCCGTGGACCACAGCTCTCCGATTCCAACCTCTTCCTGGCGGGCGAAGGTGGTCCTGATCCTAACTTCTGGGGGTCCAACAAAATCTTTTTCTGGATAAGCCTCGTATATGCGCTGCACGCTGGGCATAGCTGTCCTGGCTATGTCTATCATCATTGATGTAAGAAGTTCGGTTTGCATTGCCTCACCTGGACGCCCCTCTAGCTACCTTTTCGGTTTCTTCCTTTGCGATCTCTACTATTCGATCCTGGTTATCAATAAAGGCAGGCCATAGAAAGGGTCGTGGAGGCACTGCGCGGAATCCAGTTGTCCCCAGCTCGTGGAACACTGAATGCTCAACGTCTGAGTAAACTATACCCAATGTTTGGTTACCCTGACTTAAATAGGTTGTCTTCATACTTTCAGCCAGTTCGCCAGTCCTATATAATCCCTCGAAGCCACCGAAGCGCCCGAGCCCCTCCTTGTACTTGAAGGGGGGCCACTCGGGGCGCCCGTGGCGGATATTGTACTCGGCGTCGGTGCGCACAAGCTCTATTACGCGCTTTATGGTTTCTTCCATTGCGTCCTTGTTTAGGTCGTCCAATAGGTTTAGCTTGCGTATTATTTCCTTGTCGCCCTTTACCGTGAGCCTTACGTTCATCTTCGCCCACGCGCCCTCTTTAGACCAACCTCGTGGTATATGACGGCGCTGCCCACCAAGCTCTTTTGCTGCCAAGTAAGATTGTAGTATTCGTCGCTGTCCATACCCGCCAAGTACCACTCATCTTCCATATTGTAGTCGGTCCCAGATGGGACCACGGCAACAGCGTCACCCACCTCTATGCGCCCCAGCTGTATTAGTCTATAGTCGTCAGCTGTAACCGTGCGCCAGACCCCAGTAAAAGATGTAACAGCTGAAGAGCCATAGCTGAGGTTGCCCCTGTAGTAAGCGTGGCTGGTGGCGCCGCTAAACTTCCTCTGGTATATCGGGCCGCCAAACTCCGTGAGGAAGTCCTCAAAATCCGACTTTACCCTGGATATATCTACGTGCTTACCGGGCAATCAAATCACGGCTGTGTTTCTTCAGTCTTGTACACGGTCCTTGCGGTTCGCCCATATCTGGTTGACCCAACATCAGTGGCGCTCAATGCGCCCCACCACTTGACTACATACTCGGTTTCCACGGTCCCGTCGTTTGGGATTGTCCAATCATAGTAATACGCGCCCGTGTATGAGCGCGTAGGGGTCGTGGTATCCGAATTGTGAATCGTTATTGTGGGACTGGATGGATCGGTTAGAGTCGTGCCCACAAAGAACTTTCCCCATAAGCGGATCGTGTGATTCTTCTCGTATGGTCCGACAGTTCTGCCTACTCTACCCATATTTTTGCCTCTTAAGTTTATTTTATATTTTTTCACCAAATTACGCTAAGCTGGAGCTTAGCGGTTTCATTTCTCCACTGCGACTGGAGCTTCTAAGAGCAAGGCTCTCAACGATTTGGCTGCTCTGCACAGATCATCGTTGCGCTGCGCTATCCGCTTATTCTCCGCGATGATAGCCACTATATCGGAGGCCTTTGCGTCTTCTGGTAGCTCGACCAGTGACTCTAGAGGCCTCTCTGTGAAGCGGATCGTGTCCGGCAGCGTCCCCGCCTCGACCCGGCTCTGCAGCCTCTCTCGATCCTCGACGCTTGTCTGGTAATACAGCTCCTCGCTCATCTCGCATCACTCCCTCCAAACATCACTCCTGCACATTGCTCCCTACCGCTGTGCCTGCCGGGGGAACCGCATTCACCACGAGACCACGCAGGAAGCAGTTATAGATCGGGCACGGATCATAGGCCGACTGGCTGATGATGCTTCTCTGGTTGGTGGGGTCCAGTGTCTCGGCGTGGCTATTCGTCAGACGCCATGCATCCGCAGCCTCGGCAACATCCGTTACGTAGAATGCGTCGCTCGCCCCATTCGCAAGGAGGAAACCGTTGGCAAACCGTGCTATGCCCACCGTATCCATATACAGGGCGTAACAGGTGCCATAATTCGTCATCACGACGTACCTGACGCTGAGGCTGCCCTCCGCTATGCCTGCGCTCGGCGTGGCGTACATATAGCCCGCTGCCGCCACCTCCACATTAGTGATGGCGAAGTATTTTGCGCCGGTCGAGTCGATTGGTATGCCTGCAGCTATCTCGTTGCCCCCGATGCTGGTTCCTAGATCCAATGTGGTGCCGCCAGCAGCCGCTGATGTGACCTGGACATATGCTCCCACCAGTATGTATGGGTGCACTGCATAGGGCTGAAACCTGCCATTGTCTGCACTCGTATACGTCCACCAATAATTGCTCTTGGCCCCGCCCACAGCCGTGCACTCCGCGAAGCTCGGGCTAGACGAGCTATCAGTAAAGATGCCGTAGCAGTATGTGCCTCCGCCACCACCAGTAATCGTGCACCCCGAGAAGCTCGGGCTAGACGAGCCACCAGTAATGATGCCGAAGCAGGATGTGCCTCCGCCACCACCAGTAATCGTGCACTCCGCGAAGCTCGGGCTAGACGAGCTATCAGTAATGATGCCGAGGCAGGATGTGCCTCCGCCACCACCAGTAATCGTGCACCCCGAGAAGCTCGGGCTAGACGAGTCACCAGTAAAGATGCCGTGGCAGGATGTGCCTCCGCCACCACCAGTAATCGTGCACCCCGAGAAGCTCGGGCTAGACGAGCCACCAGTATAGATGCCGAAGCAGGATGTGCCTCCGCCACCACCAGTAATCGTGCACCCCGAGAAGCTCGGGCTAGACGAGCCACCAGTAAAGATGCCGTGGCAGCTATTGATTGTTGCAGTGACCTCGTTCAAGAATCGGCAGCCAAAAAGCCGCAACGTATCGTCACATGTCCCCGAGAAGTAGGAAGCATGAACTGCAGCCGTGATCGGCGTGGTGTCCCGCCTCCGCACAGTCACGTCCCGCCAGATCGCGTTAGTCACCGACGCAAAATTCACGCCATTAACCGTGCTAGGTGTATCCACGATGATGTCACAGCCACAACCATACACGTCCACGTTGTTCCGAGCGGTCAGAGCGGCGGTACATGTAAAGGTGCCCCCGCTCGGCACCAGCGCAACACAGCCCCCACCAAGCCCCTGGACATAATCAAAGGCTGCCTGTATCACCACTGCGTGATCCGCACTCGGTCCCGCGATCACACCGCTATGCTCGCCAAGCCTCGCCACGGCCTGCCCATCGCAAAGATAAACCTTCGCAGTAGCACATATTCCGTACTTCCACGGAGCCGGAGAACCCATATCCACCATCAATATCTCCTCCAATTTTCGCTAAGCATCAACTTCGCGTATCTTATCTTCAATTCTGTTAAGCCTCCTGTATAGCCACAGCCATCCAATAGCCATAGCAGCATAGAAAACCACATAATCCGTACATATCAAGGGTTCTATTATCCATCTCATATCTATCCCTGCTTCATATTTGGTAGCTCTACCGCCTGCACCTCGTAGGGCTTGACGTATGTTGTGCCGCTTGCAATGTATTTCCACTTGAGCTGGATGTACCTAGCCCTGAGGTATTGTGTCGGCAATTGGAATACTTCTTCTGTTTGCTCTTGATTATGGCAAAGATCGTTCTCCTGCCAAGTAGAGTTATCATCAGACCAGCCGATATGCATACCCACGGGCTTGTCGTTATCATTCCACATACCGAACTTGCCTGTGACAAAGACGCCATAGGTAGACCCCATATCGAAGACAAGCTTGCCTACTGTGGAGAGACAGCCAGCGGCGTGTGTAGCTGAGAATGAACCCGTGCCAGCAGAGGTAGACCAGTCATTGTCGGTCATATTGCCGAGACTTGTCGGAGCGGCTGACCAGCTAGAGGCGGTTGGCGTTACCGAGTACAGCCGATTTCTTGGCAGAAAGTTTGCCTCATCGTCGCCACCGTCCTGATGGCGACCAACGTGGCTCTTCTGATCGGCAACCATAGAGTCCCAATCGGCAGATAGAATAGGATCCCTAGCGGATTTATCTTCATCCCATGTCATTATAATTACCTTTTCATTGCCTGTCTTATTATATTATTTGTTCGCTTTCTAATATATGCTGATTATCTTCTTCAGACATTAATATCCTACATTGCGTGGACATCATACCGTCAAACTCATCCACATCGAATAGGGCAAAGTCAAACAGAGATGCCAAGCTACCAGTTCCAAGTGTCCCGTCTTCCTGGCAAATTATGTGGCATACGTCGTCCTCCCACATAACGAAGCGCGGATACTTGGGTATAGTGCTTATTACGTGATATATGAGTGTCAGGTCGCCAGTTACCGTTGGCACTCAGCCACCTCAGGCGGCAGTGTCGCCCTTGATCTCGAAGCCCCAGTAGTCATTGCTGGCAGCAGCGGCATTCGCGCCCACCACTCTCTTAACCCAGACTCCGACAACCGAGCAGTTGGCGAGATTAGCGGTTCCGCCCCAGCTGATACCAGTGGCCTCGGTAGATGAGTTAACAAAAGACACCCCTGTGGGCGCCGTACTCTCATCAGCAACACTCTGACACCAGTAGGTATTACCAACCAAACCCGTATCAGGAGCATCGAAGCCAAAGTATATAATTGTACTGGGTGACGGAGTTGTCTGTGATACCCAGCAAACCGCGCTCTGCAAAGTGAGCGTAGCATTGCTGTTCCTAATCCAGAAACATCTATACTCGGTGTCACCAGCAGCTGCCTCTGCCCCAGCAACATCGTCCCATAGGTTGTTAGCGGAATTGTCCGCTATACTTGCCGCGAGGGACATAAATCCCCCGAGGGAGCTGTTTGCCGTAGTGTTTGCACTTCCGCCATTCAAGCGAAACTTTATCTCGTCACTCGTAATAGCCAAATATTTTCTTCCTTTAATATCTTAATGGATAATCTGTTCTGCTAACTCCGCCAAGAATTTCGTCTGCGGCGGATATAACCTGTCCTCCGATTTCGGTGAAGTTTGTATCGTCAGCTCTATAATGGTACGGCTCAAACATCCACATCTTTTTGCCGCCCTTGAACACGGTGTGGGCGCTTCTCTGTTTCCAGTCGTCGGTTCCAGATTGGTTAACCTTAAAACTCGTGCTTCTATCCCTGTCGTAATATGTATAGCTATGCGTCTCATACAAGCTGTGTGTGCCGTCTGTCATAGAGTACGTGCCAAGTATATCCAGGTGCCACTTGTATATCCCTCCTGGTGCAGCCGCAGGGAAGCTTACCCCAGCGTAGAAGTATTGCTTCGCGTTAGTAGCTGAACCAAAAGCACCCTTTACTGGATAAACCGTAGCAGACCAGTCCTTCGGAATAGTAGAATCAGGGCCAGAGTTAGCAACATTTGCAACAATACCCATATCATCGTAGAATGTCTTATCATCCCTCAAAGATATCTCAACGCTGTAGAGAGTAGAAGATGTTGCCTGGGTTTGGGAAACTCCGAATGCAAAACTTATGGTGTCCCATTTACCAAAATCCGGGGAACCAGCATAACTGATAGTATAAGCAGAACCAAATGGCTCTGCGCCCGTACCATAAGTCCATATTATATCTGCTGTTGATCTACCATCTCCCATATTACCACTCCGCTATGTAGTGAACCCTGGGTGAGCCACCAACAACACTCTGTGATGTAAAGCTAGTTGTTTGCATATGCAAATCAATGGTCACGCTGGAAATCGTCGGCAACTTAAACTGGGTCGTACCTATAGTGACATAAGCGCCGGGTCCATCAGACCAGAATGTTAAGCGCTTAGAAGTATAGCCAAAGTTAACTGCGGCTCCCGCTGCGGCGCTGCCAGCAGTCATATTCTGGATTACATCTACTTCACCTACGCCCCATTTTCTATATGCTGTCACACTTAATATCCTCCTATTTTTCTTATGTTAACGAAGGTGTATCGAGGTCGTACCTGTCAAGCACCTCTTTGATTAATTCAACAAACTGTTGAGCAGTGTTTCTAATATCCCAATGCTCTATAGCTCTTTTACGAGCCGTGGCTCTTATAGCTTTCGGATTGTCTTTCATTTCGTCCCACAGCTTGCAGAAACACTCACCTATGCTGACGGGATCAAAAAGATCTGCCCTATAGAAGAATGGTTCAGCGTCCCAGTCCTTTCTAGTCCTGAAGTTTATAGCTGGTGTGCCACAAGCCATAGCTTCGCGCCCGGTCCTCGAGGATTCTCCAGTCAACACGGGGTTAAAGAATATGTCGAATGCCCTATAGAAGTGCTCTGGATATGTAACCCTAGCCATACAGGAATTTGCAGGGGTAAACCTGTGATCTATTCCCAGGTGCGAGGCAAGCCTATTCATAAGGTATGGGTCGCTCTCTGCACCAGCCACGCACATACCGATATTAGGCAGATAACTCTCGGCATACTTTATAGCATGCAAAAATGTGTCTGGGAGCTTGAAGTTTCTCCACTGCTCTAGGTAACCCACTACGGGCTCCCCAGTCATATCCTTTATTCTGGAGCCCCTTGGTCGCCACCTAGTCAAATCCACTCCGAAAGGAATGTACCTAACGTCGCCAAAACCCAACTGTTTCAAGAACCATTCTTGCCTCTTGTGGAATGCAACCGTAATATCGGCTTCCTTTGTTCTCTGGACAGTGCCAGTGAAAGGCGCGCCCATTTGTGCGCCCTCGTATAACTCCGTAGTAAGGCAATACTCTGGATATGAACCGTGAGCCGCAAAAATTATGGGTTTCAGCTTTTCGGTCATTTGGTCGCCCTTCCAGTGCATAATGTGTATATCAGCTTCCTTTATTGCCCAATCATAATTAGCCATACACAGGAAGCGCCCATTAGAGCTATATATGTCACTTGGGAACTTTGGTATTGGTCTAGGAATTCCGCCCTTACCTCCGCACCTACCGCAAGGATCCACGCCGTTTTTGCCAGATCCACCGCATTCGGGGCAAGGTATAGGAGAATCGTTGTGGAATTTCTCTACCTGGAGCATATCTAGAACGGGGTAATTTTCTCCGCCGTTCCTGGCAGATGGATGAAGCATTTGAGCCTCTATACCCATAGCTCGCTCTGCCATTATCAGTTCCTTTACCGTCTCATACATCCCGCTTGGCGCCATCGTAGGAGTTCGTGGGAATAACGACTCCCCATTGGGAACCCAAAGAACCTTTAAACCTATCGACAGGTTCGCCCAGGATAATAGACGTTGTGGTGTGCTACTTTAATAGTTTCCAATCAAACACCGATAACCCCTTGGCGATTTGCACTTAAAAAGTGCACTAATAGGATTTTAGGTTGCTTCAAATCTGAAATACGAGGCGTTGCCTAAAACCTTTAGGGATGCGTGCGCAAGCCTCTCGTATTGATCTGCGAGAGCCAGTAGCTGTTGACCGCCAGTGCTCTTAACCGTAGTCCATGCGCCTATTCTGTAGTCTGCCCCAGCGTAATATTTGCCAGCCGCCATATGTCGCAATACGTAGGCGGTAGTCAAATCTGTGCATGCGACCTCTACGAGGTCGGAATCCATAGAAGAAAAAGATTGCCTCTGCGTGTAGCGCTCTATGTACGCAGAGGCGTGTGTAATGTAACGCTCAATCGTGGTGTCGTCAATATCGTGGTCTATGTTGGCGCTACCTAGCCTTTCCTTTACCTTTGTTACAGACGTACGTGCGGTCGTCAATCTAACCCTTTGCTATAAGGATCACTTTAATATTAAAGCGACTCTACAGAGAGGTTATCGCAACTATTGCCGACTCCTGGATTACTGCAACGTCGAAACGCGAAGTAACCACAAGACCCTGCTGGTCAGTCACCGGATCCGAAACGGACTCGAGTGTCCAATCCCTCTTAAGCGTAAGAGCCCCACACTTCTGCCTCTCCAGGACCATAGCGCGGGACTTGCCCGCGTCACTGTCCTCGAGCAGGGCCGTCATAGTGACGGGGATCCCGAAGATGGGCGGCATATTGCCAGTATTGAACATTCGCTCCTTCCAGGAAGCAGATGTGGTATCAGCAGTGGCTGCAGCAACAGCCCAGTTGAACTGCATCATATTCTCCCAGAAGTCTGGGCTAACAATGATGTCAGTTGCCCTGTGCCCGTACTGATGAAGCCTCTTGATTGCGTTCCTGATCTCGGATATTGACAAGGTGTCAGCTGCAGTTGACGTAAACGTATTAGTCGTCGCGCCATCGAATAGGGTGTCAAGGATCTTCTTGTCCTCGAACTCCTTGGCTGCACGCATAACCTCGGCAGTATTCCTAGCAATCACGTTCCAAGCGGCATCCTCAATAAGCTCCTTGGTCACGAGCGGTCTCTTACCATACTTCTTAGGTATGGATTCGACATACTCGATCTCCTGGTGCGTCTGAGGCACAGCGCCACCCTCAGGGATCTCAACCGGATCGTAGATCGACAGCTTCCTCGGGACATCGGTGGAATACTTGTCCTTCAGGTAAATAACGGAGCGCCCTGGTTTCCCAAGGATATCCGTGTTAACCCTGACAAGACTCCTGCCAATGATCGGGTAAGCTGGCGAAGCGTCGATACCAGAGAGAACCTCAGGGATGAGCCTGTTCAGCGAGTCAGTATCCCTAGTTGCCAAGAGTTCCGAAAATTGTCTTTCTAGTTCTACCATTTCCATCTTCAAACACCTCAGAGCATCAGCTTCATCAGGAACTCGTCGCCAGACGCGGCAGACTGATAAGCCTTACCGACAATCTGGTCAATGTAGGACAGTCCACCAGTCCCCTCTCGGAGATCAGGTGCAGACTTGGGGTCGCCATCGCTCGCAGGCACAAGCAGCTTACCTGCCTGGACGGTGTTAGACTCCATCCCCGTGGGGGAGAAGAGAGTAACCTTGACCACTCCAGAGTTGTAAACAGCTACCTTGTCTCCGACTTGCGCCGGATGCGCGGTAACTCCAACAACCTTTCGCGGCTCTGCGAACGCTGCTCCAGAAACAGCCAGCCTAACGGTAGGCGTGTATCCGTACTCAGAGTCCTTCATACCATCGGCGTAGACGAGCTTGTATGCATCAATACCTGATGCCCTCACTCCGTCGATGGTGACGTTTCCTGTTTCGCTATCTGAAATGAGGAAGAACGGCACGGGAACACAATTCTCGACAACTAGACCTTCTGCGTCTCCCCACAAATCGGTGCTAGTTATAAAAGCCATTTGTTCTCACCTCAAAATTCTATATACGACTCTGCACGAGTTGGTCTACTCCACAGAGTTCTAATTATTTCTCCGAGGGCAAAGTCGGCGCCCTTCATCTTGGTAGCGGCCTTAATCAAGTCCTTATCGGACATTTGATTAATGGTCTTATTGCTATCAGATTCCTGGACGACTCCCTGTCCCTCGACAGAAGTATTTTCACGATTTCGAATAAGGAAGTTCAGCAAAACATCCAAACCATGCCTATCGACAGAGACAAGGTTATCCTTATCAGCACTAGGATCAATGTCTAGGATTTTCTTGATTATGTCACTGTTATCAATGGTGTTCTCTGGCTCATCCCTTGCCGCTTCCTCAACCTTTGCAGGCTCAGGTTCTGGCTTAGGCTCGGGCTTCTCTGCCCTCATCTCTATGAGCTTGTCGATCATTTCTTTCTGCTCGCTTATCATAGACTTCAGCTTCTCTATTTCGCCGTCATTGGTGTTCTTGACATCCTCGTTGACAATCTCTTCAGAAGTTTCAACAACCTCATTCTCCTTGTTATCCTCAGTCTCTATGACCTCGGGCTCAGAAGTATCGGCTGCCTCGACCTTATTCTCGTCCTTGGGCTGATCTTCAGCCATGCTAATCACTTCTTTATTATCTTCTCCTTCAGTTTTTTCCATTTCAGTAGGCTCCTTAGGAACCTCTGTTTTGTTCTCTTTCATCTCGTCATCTCCAAATTTTACGGATGGCATATTGTCAGAAATATCTGGTATTTCAACTTTCGTCAAAACTATGTTTCCATCCGTATTCGTTGAAGTATAAATATCAAATTGTCCTTTGCCGTTATCTATCCTTACAAAAGGAATAGTAAACGTTGTATTATCTAATGGATCTTCCACTTTTATAGCTTTCTGCTCGCCATCTATTATCTTGGCATCTTCCCAGCACTCGTCACACTCCAGGTTGTTAAGAACGTTTGTTGAGTTGGCATCTTTACAAGCTGGACTGGTAACCCAGGCTAGGTGTTCGAATTCTAGATTCTTAGCCAATATCTTTGTTTCCATTTCTCCATCTTCAGAATTTTCCTTTGGTACATCTATCCTATGAAGGTCTGCCCAGACGCCAACTGATACTGGACCCCACAAGTCCTTCTTGACCCTCTCAACTGCCTTCTCGAGCCTGACCTCTGCCTCGAATATAATGCCTGACTTTACTGGTCCAGCATTCTCACCTACCAGAATTGTATCTGAATAGGTAAAATTATTTACTTTCCCAACAATGTCCCAGACATCTCTCGAGTGATTAGCTCTCAGTTGAAGCGTCTTGCAGACATTCCCCGGACACAGGGATTCTACACCCTTTTTTAATTCTTCCTTAGAAAATTCTACACCGTTCCAAGTTCCTTCGGTTATAGCTATTCCTCTTACCTTGAGAGCATCTTCTCCTGCATACTTGGACTCTTCCAATTCAATATTTGGGCTCTCTAGATACATTTGTATATGTTCTTTTACTCTCTCCATTCAAGACCTCCTTGCGTCTTCTGGATCTTCTGCTATGAATTCATCATTTTGAGTATTCTTATTCCAATTACCAGTTCCAGGATAATATTCTGGCTGCCCTATTGCGCCAACCGGAGGCAACTTTGTTGACTCAGCCACTTCTCGGGCGTGCGCCAAACTAGAATATCCTATGAAATACCCGTCAACAAGTTTTCTGCCCCCCTTGTAAACGGTTATCTTCCTGTTCTTCTGGTATCTTGGTGCAACCATTAAAATTGTACGCTCCATCCAAGCTTAGTTATTCTAATGCTGTCTTTTATTCTTTCAAGGTCTTCATTATTCCCTTGACTTTTAATCTTACCGTTGGCTCGTTCAAAAGCGCGCCCTTCACACTTCTTTTTTGTGGCGCCGCTCTCCTTCATACAGGAATTATATACAGAATTCCATATTGCTGCCCACTGAGCAGCTTTAGATTTTGGGACGTAACTCGGTACGTTTGAAGGTGTATATGGCATATTATTCAACCGCCTTTATAGTGCACGAACAATTAGGGTGATGGGGCAAAGGTGGCAAAGAATCTATGCTTGTTACTCTACCATTAAGTTTGCTGCAAGTTGAACAAGAATCTGGTAGAGATACCCAAGCCACCTTGCTTATTCCTCTATATTTATATTCGTTTATCCTGCCTTCGTTAGCCGCCCTCATAACTTCGGTTGCGGCTAGCCGATCAACCTTTGGACCCATATTTACTAAGTCGCGCTTAATATTTTGTATCATAGTTGATAGAGGCTGCCTCTCCATAGCTCTGAGCCTCATAATTATCCTAAGCTCATTGGATAGTTTCATTATCTCTTCACCAGTGAATTCTCTAAGCTTATTCACGGCGTTCATATCTTCTGCTCTGAAACCCAATTCTGGGGGTGGCTGAGGTTTTGGTAATGTTTCTTCTGCTTGTGCCTTGCCAGATACATACGCGTCTACTATTGACTGTGTGACTTTGTTTATGCTCTCGGTATCTACAGACATCCCCCAGGATTCTGTCGCTCTGCGCCCCATATCTTCTGATAGTTCATATGCGGCAATAACCCTGTCGGTATACGTTCGTATGGCTTTTTTTACTGCGCCGCTATAGATATTATCTAGAGAATGAACCTCGTTTATCCATTCACTCTCTTCCAAAGTTATCATACTCCGTATCTATATCGAACTCGCTTCCCCTATCTGTAGCGGGGCGCTCCTTGGCTCTTTCCCCATCATCTTTCTTTCCCTTGTTGTCGTCGTCTTCTGGCTCTTCTTCTTCATCGTCATCGCTCGGTGGGGGTCTTGCTGGTCCACCAGGGGTTCCTTCTGGACCCTGAACTGGAGGCTTTATGAATCCTTCTTTTTCTTTCTCTGGTATGGTTTGCTTGTCAACAGCCTCTGCCCATGTGCCTTGCAATCCTGGAGTCATATTCCTTATCTCGTCCCTGGTAGCCCAGCCAGTGCTCCTGTCTGATCCAAGCATTCTCTGGTACCTGAGGATCATTGCGTCCTCGTCTTCCTGTGCTATTGGGTTAAATACTATTTCTGGTACTTCCCCCATACCATATCTATGTAGGATGGTTTTTATTGATTCCGCCATTATGCGTTGCAGTGACCTGCAATAACGCTCGAAGCTATCCATCATAACATTTGCTGAGCTTCGGTTAGAGTCCCCAGGCTTGCCCATCAATACTGGCGGGACCATCAAGGCAGCATAGACTTGCCTCTCAAAGTAGTCCAAATACGGGGAAACATTGAATGCGGCTCGAGATGATTCTAGTTGCTTGAAGTTTATCAGCGATGGAACTGCCCATAGCCTATTCTTGTCTATGTCTATCTTTCCCAGGGCATCCTTCATATCTTTTAGCGCTTTAGGTGATGGCATAATATCCGGGCTGCCCATCTCAGCAATTATTATTGGGGCAGCAAATTTCTCAGTTATAGTGAGCATTAGTTTCTCCAGGCTCCATAGGCAATCTATGGCGTATTTTGCAGCTGCTAGAATAGAAACCCCTTTTACGTCTGAAGAATAAGGATTGTAAGTGTGAACTATCTTTTCATACTTGAATTGTATTGGTTCTCTTCCATCGCCAACTACCTGGGAATAAGCATTTTCGTCTGGTATAACTCCGTGCTCATCTCTATTAACCTTGATCTGGCTCGTAGGCAGTATCATTAGAGCCATCTTATCGTCTTTCTTTCGTATCTCTGTGAACGTGTCGCCAGTTATGAGCATAACTTTTATGGCCCTGTTAACCCATTCGTCCATCTTAGTTTTTTCTCTAATTTTTTCTGCCTTCTTTATCAATTCCTCATCGTCTGAAATAAACTCGAAACCCACGCCTATAGTGTAATATGTAGTTAAGTCGATAGCTGATCTAACCCTGGCGTCTTTTCTGTATATATTTTCATATTCCTTTGTATCTACATCAGGGCGCTTTATGAGGAAACCGTATTTATCTTCCTTTAAACCAGATGCTCCAACTACCCCTATAGCATCCGCTAATGTTATTAAACTTTCGATAGAATTCTTTGATATATTATATGCGATGCGGGCTGGCAGTACAGATACGCCCGCCTTGAAAGCGCGGTTAAAGACGCTGGCTCTAGAAGGCACGATTCTATTAATGTCGTCCGTGACTTAAATAACTTGGCACTATATTAGTAAAATTGTGGTACAAAAGAAGCTCCAATATTATATTATACATACAAATAACAATATTATGTTTTGTAATCACGGCTTTGGTCTGTATTTTCTACTGGGCTTACCAAGGAACTCCTTTATAGCGTGACATACCCACGCATTCCTGCTCCTGTCAGGGTAAGAACTACAGAAATCTATAAGATCATCTTTCAATTCGCTTGGTATCCAGATACTCATCACTTCGCTTTCGCTTCTGTCCAAGCTTTCATTATTCCTCGAATCATACTCGGGACGCCAATCCTCATCATACGTGCCGCTGGAATCTCTATCGGGAGGTTGTGCGCCAAGCACACCTTCGCGTGATAATACGCCTCTTTCTCCCGATTGTTCGATATGTTCCCTGTGTGCCGCCGATTGAGTGTGAGCATCTCTTTCAAATGACCGAATGTAAATCCCTCCTTATAACACCTGATATGATAATCCCAATCTTCAACGTTTAAGAATTCTTCGTTCCATGCCAGCCTATTTATAACTTTCATATCCCAGAGAATGCTAGAACCATTTATAAAATTAACATTGCAAAGCAAGTTAAAATCAAAGTCTTGAGAAGGAGAAGCAAAAGCTTGATTATCATCAGTTATCATAACTGTGTCCGTGTAACATATATCAACTGGGTTGTTCTTAATGTATTCTAGTTGCATCTTTATCTTGTCTGGTCTCCATTCGTCGTCTCCAGCAATCCAAGCAACATATTTACATTTGGATCTCAAGTTATTTAATATATGGTTGCGAATAACGTTATCAGTTGCAGGCAAACCCATATTTTTCTTATTTTCTATTAGGGTTATTTTAGGGTTTTTACCATATTTGTTTCGAAGGTTTTTGGTAAACTCTTTTTCAGAACCATCGTTACACATAACTATCTCTACGTTTTCTCCTTGTGCCAGAACACTTTTTACAGCTAAATCTATCATACCTGGGTTGCCATTGTATATTGGCATCATAGTAACAATTCTATCCATTGTTTTTTCCCTCCATAAGTATCCATCTGTTATTTATCTCGTTATCCAGAGTTATATCGAAGTTCTCAATCTTACTAAAAGATGTTCTCAAGACACTTCCAAGTTCATAAGGAGTCATCTTATTTTTGCTGTTAACATAATCAGGGTGCTCTCTGTTCGGTGTCATAATGAAAAAGGATCCATCGTTTTTCATAACTCTATGAACCTCTGAAACAAAGCCAATCTTATCGGTTACGAATTCTATTATTGCAATAGCCATAACTCTATCAAATATGTTGCTGCTGAAAGGTAAGCGGCAACAATCTGCCTTGATAAATGGTATATTGGGTATTTCTTTTGCAGCGCAGGCTAACTTTGATTCATCTATGTCTATACCAACTGAATCTATATTAGAAGGCAAAAAAGATTCTAGTACACCAACTCCGCAACCAATGCTTAGAAAGTACCCAGGCGGCAAGTTAGCTATTAGCGCTGGTAGAGCCATCCTGGGATCATTAAAGTCTCCCCAGAAATAGTCTGGATACCTGGACCAATAGCTAAGAACTTTCCACATATATTTCTTTCGCATCTTCCTTGTCAAGTTAATTAACAATTATCTATAACATCTCTGTTGTACATCAATAAGAATATGGTGGGCCAAGTTTCACTCTCGCCACCAGTGCGAATAGGAATAGAACCGTCTTCTAGTTGATCTTCGTAAACAGTTTTCATAAGCAAATCTGCCTCATATTCCATACCTATATTATGCAAGTGGTATGCGCACTGTATATTTGCTCCAGGCATAGACCACGATCTATCAGAGGACCAAGCAGGAACTCTGCCATCAGGCATCAAATTTTTTGCTGCCCAGGCAGCCCCCTTCTCATATTCTGCTGGGAAATACTTTTCTATTCCATCGAGAGCATATGCATGAAAGTGGCTGAACACATATCTGGTTTTAGGATGACAATGAAAAGCGCCGTCATCCCTCTGTAAGTGCATAAGTCCGTTGAGATATGAGCGACTCATATCAAATCTTTCAAATATGGGCATAAGCTTTATGTAGTGTGCCCCTGGCATAGTGTAATACAAATTCTCATTGTTCCAGCAACTTCCCTTTGAATCAAACATAGCTGGTAAATGACCTAGTGTATCCAATATAGTTTTTATCCTGTTTACCATCTGATGAGCCGCATTAAAATATTTCTCTTGATAACTATATTCCCACATATCCAGAAGAGCATCTGCGCAGATCATAGTATCGAAAACATAAGCTATATCTTCATTGCCGTCCCACGACAAGAAACCATTATTGTTTAAGTTAACAATATAGTTGGCACTACGAGTAGCGTAATCGTCCTCATCATACATAAGGCATACTTTAGTGTAATAGCCCGTTATCTCGGTATATGGATATATCTTATTCTTTTGATTCGGACTTGCGAGGACGCCCCCGTCCTCTCTTTGGCTTGCTTTGAGCCAATTCAATGCCCTCGACTCTGGACTCGATTTCACTTAGCTTCTCCTCCAAGGTTGCTATATAATCTATCAGCTCGTTCAGTTTTCTCTTGTTCTCGTTTATAGATTCCATATGCGCCCCAGGGAAGGGAGCAATAGGTACTACTTCTAACTTATTTATTATTCGATCACCTCCTTATACAATTCTATCTCTGAATCTAATACCTTCTTCCTCGAGAAGTTGCGCTGTATGCGTTTCCTCCCTCTTTCTCCTTGTTTCTTCCATTCTTCCTCATCAACTATCAAGTCGTCTATCCTGGTAGCCATCTCTTCTATGTTTGTGACCCTGTAATACGGATCCATAAAATATGAGACATCTTTATCTGGCTCATATTTATCTATAAATTCCTTTGCCCCAGAGCGGCAGAAAACTACTGGGCGCTTGCATGCCTGTGACTCCATAACTGGTATGCCGAAGCCGGTATATTCTGGTGGGTCGGCAAACAGGGTAACCTTGGATGACGATATCAACGTAGGGATCTCTGAATTAGGTACACCATCAATATGACTAAAACCATAGCGCTCAACCTCAGAGAGCATAGGGCCGCGCCCCACGAATAAAACTTCAACATCACTCTGTACCCCAGCTGCAGCAGCGCAGACGGTAGGTATATCTTTATCACTTGCATCTAGCCTCCCAACGTGTATAATTCTATTTTCTGGCTCGCATTTCTCCTTAAATGTCTTCGTGTCCACATAATTAGGTATAAATTTTGTCTTGCCTATATGCCCAAAGTCTCTCATATACCTTACGTAGCTCTTCTGGGTAGCTATTATTGCTGAAGCAACATGCAAAGCATATATACGGCAACCAGTAAAATACTCAGCTTCTTTCTTATCATACTTCCTGGCTATATTGCACTCAACATCTATTCCGTGTAAACTGGGCACGAAAGGAACAGAATATTGCTGGCAGAAGGAAGCCACTATAGCTGATATTACGAAGCGCCCACCTTCCAGGGTGCGCACCACATCTGGCTCGGTTTGCTTCAAGAAGTCCCCGAATCTTCTAAAATCTGTTTCGCCAGTTCTAAATACTACTACATCGTGACCCTTCTCATTATAACCCTTAGGTCGATCCCACCAGCGATCCTCGTCTGAATATGCTGACAATGGATCATTAGGGACTATTGCTATTTTCATAACACCATCTCCTGTATTCTACCAATTTTCCTCCGAATTGAGACTTGAACTTGTACGCGGCATCTCTTCTGCAGCCGCCCAGATCAAACCACTCGAATTTATTATCGTGTATAGCTTTATCTATTAAGCAGGACTGGTTGCCACCAGAGCCAAGCCAATAAAACATTTCTGGATACATAACAAGGAATACGGCAAAAGATTTTAGTTCGCCGCTCTTATTGAAATAACCATAAAACTTTGCGTGCTTGGCGTCATCCATGAGCGCGAATATGTGCGACTTATCGTAGCTTTTGACGGGATGGTTATCCCATATCTTAAATATGTACCTAAGCTGAGGATAAGTCAACCTAAATATATATCCATTCTCTAGTTCCTTGCGTATATCGTAGCGGCGATCCTTTGATGGCGCATATGTATCTGGGGTAATTATATATGTCCTATCCTGTATTGGCACCCAATCCATCATCATAAAGTAAGTGTATCTAAGTTCACATTTATTTGAACCAGCAGCTATATTTTTTACTGCTTTCCAATAATCGTCGCTCGAGAACTTCGGTATAGCCTGCGAAATAATAGTTGTATCAATATCATCTATATTAAATGCATATATAGTTTCGGCGCCTACCGTCTCCTTTATGGGAGTTATGTTTTTAGTGGCGCCCCATATGTTGTGCATCCATTCTGTTTGAAATATCAATCTGATAACCTCGCTAAGAATTCGTCGCCAGCTGCGGCACTCTCATAATAATGCGTATATATAAGTTGATCAGCGAACCCGCAGGAACTACATCGAATTGCGCCTAATCCATGAAGCCATCCGTGCCAGTTACCACGTTCGTCGCATCCCTGCTCCATGAAGCAGGTCTTGCTCCCGCATTTAGGGCAGATAGTAGGAAGGATCTTGCTGTTCTTTTCATTTTCTGTTAATTTGCTATAAGTAAAAACTACCATATGCATTATATCGCCTTCTTCGCGGAAAGCACATCTTCTGAGGAAACCTTAATTGGGAGGTGCTCAGACATAGTTCTGTAATAGTGCATCTCTATATACAGGTCGCCCTCCCTGGCGTAGCGATGAAACTTCCTGAATCCTAGTTTACCTTCTATAAGCTTCCATCCCTGATTTACCAAAAGCTCATCTATAGTGTTCATAGGGCCGTGGCTCATAGGAGTCCTATCACTTGGATACTCGGTTATTTCCATTATCGTGATCACCTATATTCAAGATACTCTATGGATTTTATAGCCGCATCTCCATTACCAAAATCTTCCTTTGTTACTCCATCAAATTCGTGGAACGGGCGCAGCGAAGTCACGGGGGTATCTAGCCATATAGACTCTCTGTATACTCCGCCAGAATCCGTATAAACGTGGTTAGCGTCACATATAAGTTTCAACATTTCTGAATGCTGTACTGGATCATTGACAATGAAATCCTTGGGTATCAGAGATGAATCAAAGTTATCTCTAACCCTTGGGTGCATTATCCACAATACGGGCAGATCCCTGGGGATCGTTTCTAGCATCTCTGAGAGCACTGGCATAGAATCTTGCCTGTGGACAGTCAGCAAATTGTATGCCTGATATAGTCTGTCCCCCTCTGTCAATGGCGGAATCTCCAGCAAGTCTAGCAGCACATCTCCCACAAAAACAGCATCCCCAAGACATCTTTCGTCTAGTAAGTTGTAATAAGACTGTTTCGTTGGACATAAATTCACATCTGACATATGGTCTACCCCCCTCCTGATAAATTCTTCTGGTATTGGGTCGGAACATCTCAAGCCCGCCTCTACGTGAACCAGGGGATAGTTGTATTTTTTTGCAATACCAGAAGCCTCAACCGTGCAGTTGCAGTCGCCATAAACCAAGATATAATCAGGGTTATACTTAGCCAGCGGGTATGGGTCAAAGCCCCGTATCTGGGTGTCGTACTCCTCTGAGAACATCTTGCTCATCTCGAAGTCCCAGTGCTGATCTAGCGACATAATCATATGTTCGCAATGATCCTTAGCCGCTCTTTCAATGGCGGCAACCTTTATAAATTGTGGGCGCGTGCCCACCAGCGATAGTAGCTTCATAACCACAACACGTACCTTTTATATTGCTTATATATACCGTTATACTTACTCTTAGAGCGCTTAATACCCTCGTCCTTGCTATTAGGTTCAGGCGATGGGGTGACCCCGCCAAGATCATAATAACTGATTCTGCGCTCCCTGGCAATATCCAAGGCCCCCATACGAATAGGTTCTATTGGATACACCTTGCTTGGTAACTCAGTTACCCTGGCTACGTGAACCTCTTCTATCCAATCCTTCCCGCATAAGAAAGACATAGCTGATATTAGTTCATTATCAGAGTTATAGGCGCCAAGCGTAAATGTTGACTCATTTCTCCAAGCCCATATCGCATCAAAGCATCCTCGAGGCCAGGGCGCCAAGCAGAGATCCTGTCTATGCATAAGGTATAATTTGTGGTACTTTTCAAAGTCATCTTTATCTGATATGAGTTGTATATAGCACCCAGCTTTATCAAAGTTTCTGCAGTTCTGGCGCACCTTCTTTCCTGGGCGCCAATCCTCGTCTTTAAGATCTATTAGGAATGTTGCCATATCTGTATATCTAAGATTGTTGCCCTGCTCGTATATGTCGTGTATTTCTTCACCGTCACAAGTATTAAATGGGTGCTCAACGAAATCAAATATGCTAACGCCATTATTTCTGCATATGTTTATAGCTTCCTTGAATTCTAGGGAACGATCCTCTACTATAGGAAAATACATAGTCTTTACCCATTTCTTTCCATAAGAATCCAGGGTGACTCGCAGATTTGCACCGCTTCCAAGGGTTAAGCATTGCTCACCCATCATCTTTACGTACTCTGGGTAAAATGGAGTATGATCGAATGGCACAGGGATCATTTTGGTTTGCTCCTGGCTACACTCTCTTCTATTACGTCTACCAATAGGCGCGCTTGTGTCTCGTAGTCGTATCTCTTTTCTACCCATTCGCGCATATGCGCCGACGCCTTGGTTTTGTCGCGCTCACTTAGATTGCTCCACCAGCTTAACATTGTTTTTAATTCATCAAAGTTATCCCACACGCATTCAGGTGGATACATCTCATTTGCCCCATCCCAATGGCGCACCATAGGATACAAACCTGAAAGCATACCTTCAGCTATGACACAATGTGTTCCTTCCTCTAGGGAGGCGGACAATATTATACTGTTGTCTCTAAACATACTTGATAATTCTTCTTGTGGTACTTTAGGAGAATACGTAACATTTTTTATCTTTCTAGTCTTTATTACGTCCTGGCAATTAATCCAATATTCTTTGCCATCCTGCTTACCAGGGTCGCCAACTATATTCAAATTCCAATCTGGCATAGTGCTCATAAATTCTATCATTTCGTAGTGACCCTTCTTCCAGTATATGTTTCCAGCCATCATTATTTCGTTACCGTAAGTTTTATCTATTGGTATATCAAATAACTCTGCATTGTAACCGTTATTTATTAGGTGCTGCCTAGATGGTTTCCTCTCTATCCACTGGTTGAATTTTCTCTGGCACTGCGGGGCAACAAAGATTAGATCATTAATTACTTCCCAGGGTAGCGTATGAGCAAACTGTTCGTATAGCTCTATTCTATGCAGGCGCACAACAACAGGAATTTCTAGCTTGTTTATAGCCTTCCATATTGCCACATCCATAGCCAAATTTTCTGCAAATTCCACATACGCCACATCTATATCGTCGAACATACGGAAGAAGCGAGCCCTATCAATGAAGTTGTCCCTAGTGAGCAGCATCTCATTCTTTCCTAACGCAAAGAACTTTAGATTCCACTTGCGGCGCTCCATCTCGCTAAAAATATTACCCATAAAATTGTTATTCATACTAAATATACCAATATTCATTTTTTACACCATTTATTCTATTTGTCTTCTATATGGTTTATTCTGATTTTGTTGGCAATGTACTCGAAGTAATCTGCTACGCTTTTCCAGTCATAGTATGGATTGTTATATTGTTTGCAACAGCTTCCTTTTTTATCTCTGGCTCCGTATCCGCATACTACGGTCGAGAAGTCCCCATCGCAGTTGCCACACATTGGGCGAGCGGTTAGGAATCCGCAGTATGGACACTTGAGTATTCTTGGGTTATAGGTTTTAATTCCGTCTAGATGTTTATAACTATTGTGTGGAGGTTCAGGTGTATCCCATCCATCGTATGGTCCTTTTCCTGTCATTTTACCATCTCAACTTAGACACATCTATAAATTCATATATATTTTGTTCCTCAATAGCAGCTTTCTTCCATATGTCACTGAACTTTTTGTGCCAATATGGATCATCGCCGTTAACCAAATGATTGTATAAGTGTATTTGACGAGGGGCAACTGACTCATAAGATATGAACCATTCAGCCCACTCTCTAGATTTCTTTTTTATATCAATTAGATCTTTCGGGTTATCCAACAAGAACTTTATTGTGGCTTTTAATTCTTCCTCAGAATTGGGTGAGAGAACAGGACACTTTGGACGATTAACGCGTGATATAGGTTGCATACGAGAAATGGTGGCTAGCCCAAAACAAAGCGCTTCATTTTCAGAAGCGCCAATGTCCCCAGGTCTCATCTGACCATAGAGAATATCAGAATGACGCTTAGCATCTAGCGAAGCTTCGTAACTTTCACCCTCTAACATTATAACTTCAACATCTAAATCAGATACTGATTCTATAAACATATCTGTGTCTTTATAATCCCTTCTGCTAGGTGTGTGCACTAATCTTATAGGATTACTCAACTCGGGCCAACTATCACAAGTTTTCCATAGATGCGTAGGATAAGCCATAGGAATAAAATAATATCTCGGTGCAAAGCGACCCAATTCATCTGTAGTTAGTATACATAATGGGAACTTCCGTGTTCCCTTAATGAAACTTGATAACGTGTCAAGCTGAGCATTAAAAATGAATCTACCAGCCATCCTTAAAAACCCGCCTCTAAACTCCCAAACTATAGGTTTTTCTTCTTCGTCTACCCCCATACTAATTAAGCTGGTATCAGATATATGAATTATATCTGCCCACTTCAATAAGTCTTTGTCAGGCTCTTCTATATTCCATTCTAAATCTCTTTTGCTTTTCTCGTTAACCGAAGCCAGTATCACACTATGCTCATCTCCATAGATATGCCTAATTGCTTCAGCTCTATGCCAATTACCATCACCCATATCTGTCCAAGAAAGATAAAGAATATTCATTCTTGCTTGCCCCCCCTATAAGTATCATAAGCATATCGCTGAAGCTCCAGAAGGCGCTCCTTGGAAAGATTATGCTCTATCGTAGGAGAATAATAAAAGCAGTAGTCATCGAAATTGCTGCTCTTTATGGCTCCGAGATCCCGAGCCGTTTTTTCCATTTCTGTTCCAGGTAGAGGAATCGCTATAGTGAACTGGGCATTTTCTGTGTCCAACTCCTTAGCAAAATCAATTGTCTGCATTATAGTTTCTTCTGTATCGTAAGGAACACCTATCATATAGTTGCCCAGAATCTTAATTCCAGCTTCTTTAGTCATCCTTACAGCTTCCCTGGATTGTTCTATAGTTATTCCTTTTCTCAGGGACTTTAGTATATCGTTGTTACCAGACTCAAATCCGTATGTTATTCTGTCACAGCCAGCTTCTTTGGCTAGCCCTAGTAATTCGGGGTCAACCCTATCAACGCGCGTACTGAACCTAAAAGATATATCCAGGGTGTTCTCTATCATACCATTAAATATATCTATGGCGCGCTGCCTATGCATTGTGAATGTGTCATCCGAAATTATAACATTGTGTATCTTATATACATCAACTATTTCTTTCATTTCTGCTATAACATTTGCTGGGCTCCTATAACGAATCTTCTTGCCAAATATTGCGCCAGAGCCGCAGAAAGTGCAGTGGTACGGGCAGCCCCTGGAAGTAACAACTAGCGTCGTGGGCTTACCAGTATATACGTTTGTATAAAGAGAGTTATCAACCAAGTCGCGCGCAGGGAAAGGCAAAGCATCCAAATTATCTACAATTGGGGTCTTGTATATTCCGTGCATTTTTGCTTTCTTGTTCCTGCCAGCTTCAAACATAAGCGGCGCCGCTGGTTCCCCCTCGCCCTGCACAATGAAATCAAAGTTCTTATCCAGTAGGGTTTCCGGGGCGGCTGAGGCATGCGGGCCACCAATAACTTGGACCACATCATCAAGTTCGTAACTTATCATGCCAGCTATATTATTACAGGTATTTACTAGCGGAGTAGTTGCAGTATAACCAACAACATCAGGATAATTATCAATGATATATTTTTCCTCATCCATAATATTCCTTGCTTCGGCGTCAAGGATACTTACTCCCACGCCAGCATCCTGCAAAACTGCAGCGATATACATAAGCCCGATAGGATTGGACTTGCCGTGTTCCTTGTCGTTGGGGAGCACGCTACGCCTCATATTTCGGTACACTACGCTATTGTTTGGGTGCACCAGCATTATTTCTACATCTTCAAGGCTTTTCATAACCCTTCCATACCCCCTTGTTTACAGCTGGCGCGCCTGCCCAGAGTTCCCCGTCCAGCACCATAGTCCCCCTCTTGACAAAACTATTCGCGCCAATAATTCCGCCCCTCCCTATAAAAACATTTGGTTCTATTACGGCATTGCTGCCAATGAATACATCGTTATCAATAGTTACGCTAGCCTTGTATGATTTGCCGCCCTCGTTTGTGTGCGTGTATATCTTTACCCCTGCGCATATAGTAACGTTGTCGCCAATAACAATGTCCTTATGGTAACCGTCCAGAATAACCCAGGGGCCAATCCAGCAACACTTGCCCATCTTTACGTTGCCGCTAATCAGCCGCTCGCACTCGCCAGCGAACTCGAGCGTCCTGACAGAATTACTATACTCGCTCAAACAACATCACTATACCATTATATACATCTTTACCCTTTTCCTGGTAAGTAATAACTTCCCTGCACTCGAAACCATTCTCCTTAAGAATCCTTGATGACTCAAGCGCGGGATCCGGGTAAGTCTGTATCAAAACGTAATGCACATTCGGGAGGGTCTTCAATGCGCCAGCCAAAACCTTAGGATCATATCCATTTACAGTTATCTTCAATACATCTATATTATTGATATTATGGTTATGGCAAAAATTATCCAAAGTTTCGGTAGTAACATTGATAGGAATCTTCTTCCCAGGTCTATATTTCTTTATCATAGATTCTCCAGAAACACCATCAGACTCAGTGTAGAGCTTAGTTTTCTTGCCGCCAACATCGGAAAGCGCCAGCATAAAGCCGCTAACCCTGACCCCATAGAGAGAGGCATTCGCTTTCATACAATAGAACGTAATGGGATTGGGTTCAAAAGCATATATCTTGCCTTTCTTACCAGCTGCCAGCGCCGCTGGGATAGTGTACTCGCCAGTGGTGGCGCCCACATCGAATATAACGTCGCCAGGAGAAATAATATCTATGTATCTCTTGTGTTTATCCACAAATGAAAGCGCCCAAAAAATTATAGAAGAATCTATAAATGGGGAACACCATTTTCTACCGTCTTTTAGATGGGCAGTATAAACCTTGTAATCCTTGTCTGGCACTAAAACCACCCCAATTTATCTTCGTATTTGTCCAAATACCCCTTCAGGGCAGGGAAGGCGCCCTCATCACCGATATACGCGCCGTCTATGTAAACAGCGTCTCCCAGGTGACCAATAGTCCTGGCAGCAACCAAGTTTTCGTTCCTGGGGGAGCTTTCTAGGTTCGCTATAGCAGTAAAGACGCCACCTTCTATCTTCTCTAGCGCCCAGCTATCAGTGAATATCTGGCGCTCATAGGGTAGGGTATTAAGTGCATATCCATCCAAAACAGAAGGAACATTTACACCTGCAGCGTCCAAAATAGTTGGAACGATATCAACCAAGCTACAGAGACGCTTGGGGTGCTTGGAAACTGGGAAACCCTTGGTAATTAACGGTATTCTTATAGCTTCTTCGGATACGGATGGAGAATTACAGAAGTTTCCATTATGCTCCATCTCCCCGTGATCAGATGTAAGTATTATTTTTACCTCAGGATCATACTCTTCTAGTTTTACTATCAGGTTGGCGAGCTTGGAGCAATCAAATAAGCTAACGCCTTCAACGTATAGCTTTACCATCTCCTCTAGCAATGAGTTATCTTCCTTAAGTTTCTCGCGCAGAGCAAAATCGAAAGCTCTAAAGTATGCCAGCTCTTGAAGAGCATATGGGAAGCTGTTATAACCACCTATCCTGTTTACTTCTTCTAGCGCTCTTTCCGATAAGTCAAACAAACTAATGTCGTGGCGATCACATATTCTCTTTATCCTTGGTATATATGAACCATTGTTTTGTGATATTCTATCTGCCCCACCAGTTTCATAATAATAAGGCTTATGAACATCGAACAGGTGGAAAAAGAAAAAGTTGTTTTTCCCAACGATATTATTATCGAAAACATCTTCTATATACATATCTTCGTCGCCCTCAAGGGGCTCAAACACGAGATTAAATCCACGAGTTATGCGCTGCGTCTCGAAAGTTGGATGCTCTACCCAGGCAATGTTGAAATATCCATTGCTACTAAGCATTTGCGGCAATGTCGGGTAACTCTTGGTCATCCCAGAAAAGAACGTAACCGTCTTGTGCTTATTCGGGTAAACCCCCGTCAACATAGATGCGTGCGAAGAAGGAGTATATGACGCGGGCGCATATGCGTTAGGAAAGAATTGTCCGTCCTCAGCCAGGAAATCCATAGTTGGAGTATACACCATATCTTTGGTTATGCCATACTTTTCTAGTTTAGATATATCGTTGAAACAAGATAAACAATCCAGGCGCAAATCATCCACAGAAATCAATACAATATTAGTCACCAGCGCACCTCCATAGGTTCCCAAAATTCCTCTATACCGTAATGCTCCTTAGCTGCCTGTTTCCATATCTTTGAATGCTCGTCCCACCAGTATTGATCGTCGCCAAACATAACGTACTCATAGAAAGCCTCCATTCTAGGGGCGACACTCTCGAAAGATAGGAACCAGGATGCCCAGCTGCGCGACTTCTCCTTCATAAGTTTGCAGAAGTCATCATTGGACGCGAGGGCACTAAGAACATTTCTCAAGTCTTCTTTATTGCCAACATTTATTATTGGGCACATAGGATTATGAACCCTGACTATTGGTTGAAGGCGGCACACAACAGCCATACCCATAGCGAGCGCCTCTTTGCTCGAGCCGCCAAAGTTACCAGCCTTGAACTTATCGAAATAAACGTCGCACTCTTTCTTTGCTTCTATGGCGGCGCTCGGAGGCTGATCCTCGATTATAGTTAGCTCAACATCATCCAGGGAATTACAAACCTCTATCAAAACGTCGGTGTCCTTGTAGTCCCTGCGAGAAGGAGTCTGGAGAACTTTCAGTGGGTGTCTTGGCTCGGGCCACTCAGGATAAGGAATACTCATAGCGTTAATATCAAATGGAATAGGGATATAATGGAACCTTGGGACAAAGCGACCAAGTTCTGGGACAGTTATAATTGGAATCTTGTATTTGGCTTGATAATTCCAGAAACCCCTGGACAGCATTCTAAGAAATCCGCCCCTAAACTCGAGGACAAAATTTGGGTGCTTATCTAAACCAAACTGAGTAGGGAAAGTGTCGCTCTGGTGGATAACATCTGCCCACTCTATGGCTTCCTCTGGAGGCTTAGCATTATTTGTGTCTTTTCTTGCTTCAGACATATCATAGTTGCTCATACCATTCAGAGACCAGCACTTGGCATTACTATTCGTACACTTGTTTATAGCCTGGGCGCGGAACCAGTTGCCGCTGCCCATATCTGTCCAAGAAACATATAATATATTCATTTCTTCACATACCTGATACACTCGAAGCCTTCTGCGTACTCTACGCCAACCTTCCAGCCAACGTGCTCTGCCAGACCCCTTATCTTCTCGGGCTTAATGTATAGCCTGCCCCCCTGACTGGCATACGAATCCAGGGCCTCAATCTTTTTATCTAATGCAGTGGACCTAATGGGGATAAATACATCATATGGCTCTACGCGGCAATTCCAGGGTTGTATGTAACCAAAAACACTGCAAGACTTGAAAACCTTTATTGCTTCCCTGTACACGGCATTATGGTCCTGGTGCATATCTTCTGAGCAGGGCACATATACTGCCTCTATACCTGGGAGCTTGAAACGGATCTTCAACTGTTCCATAATTACGCGAATTTTTTCTCCATCAGAATCCATATGCTTATTGGTTAAATCATACTTGAATCTTAACCATTTACATACATTCAAGATATCCAGGGAAGAATTCCACTCGTTCTCGAGATTTTCGCTAACGTCGGGGCACATAGAGAAAGTAACCACGGCTGCCTCGTCATCCCTCAGAGTAGACAGATAGCCGCCGCAGCCCAGCTCAACGTCGTCTGGGTGCGCCCCGAAGAAGAGGATCAAGACAGAGCGTCCTCCAGAACGTTGCAGACATATCTAATCTCTCCCTCGTCAAGACCAATATAGAAAGGCAGCGTAACAAAATTATAATCAGTAAACTCTGCCCACGGATCAATATAATCCTCGTAGTTAGCCATCTTGTGCAAGCGGCTGGTCCCCTGGCAACACTCTACGCCACGAATCTTAAGATTATCTAAAATATCACTTACATCTAAAGAAGACCCAGGAACCATAACAACAAATGACTGGTAATTGTAATCATAGTTGACATCTCTTCCTTCCTGACCCCACACGGATACACCATCTGGAAGATACCTATTGTACTTGTGTGCTAAGTAATGCCTCCTAGAAAGTATAAAATCAAACTTATTTAGCTGAACAATACCAATGGCAGCCTGGATGTCTGACAACCTAAAGTTGTATCCAAAGTCGAAACCCGTGCGCTTGCCATGATAGATAATGTTCCTGGCCCTATCGTATAGCCTCTTATTGTTGGTGCACAGGCAGCCCCCTTCGCCAGTGCTAACTGGCTTGCGGGCGTGGAAAGAATAACAGGCGATCTCTGGTGGTACACTAGTATCAGCCACGCTGCCCAGCGAGCAGGCGCAATCCCCGATGGGCCACTCCCTGTCGCCAACCTTGAGCCCTAGCACATCGACCCCCATATCGAAGTCGCGATCAGTTATCAGTGGCTCGTAACCGGCTGCCAGCACCTGAGTGAGCGTGGCGGGGAACGTTATATGTGGGATCCTTATGGTGTCCTTGTCCCAGAACGGATAGGTATGAAGAGCAGCTAGCAATGCAGTAGAACAGGATGACGTAGCAACCCCATAATCGTATCCCTCAATCTTGGCGACCATCTCGGCAAACTCGTCGGCCTTCTCGCCGCCAGCTACCCAGCCAGAGTCCAAAACATCACCAACAGCATCCAAAGTTCCCGGAGGGAAATATGGCTTACACATACGAACATTCATCTATATACCTCAAAAACTTTCTTCCAACCCGGCTCCAATACCTCGTTGCATCTCTTACAAAATCTAACCCTATGCACAACGCAACTATTAGGAAAACTAACTTCCTTTGTTACGCAACCAGGGTGACCAAATACTCTGCACCGAAAATTGTTATATTTATTCCTAACAGACGTTAATAGATTCCCACCAAAGAGTCCAGTCAACTGTTTCCTCAAGTCTAGAGATAAACTCATTGTCGATGTCTCTAAATCTATCCTCGTCGGAGATATCAGGAATCTTATTTCTCTCCTTGTCAATTACTATTTCACCATCTATTCCCAAGGATCTGACAAGCTCTATTAAGTCTTCAGTGGATACAGACCATACCTTTCTTATGGTAGGCACATCCGAAACACAATTAATAGACGCCCTAGCCACATCCTTAACGTACTCAAAATTAAGGGTTGTATGCCCGCTATACACAGTAAATGGGTTACCATTAATCCAATTGTGCAGCAGCATAGGAAGAAACGCTTTATACTGAGGGGCAGGCTGCCTGGGACCAAACATATTCCAGGGTTTCATAATGGATATATTTAGCCCTTTAGAAATAGCGCCCGCGCAAGCCATATCGCATGCGGCTTTCAGGGCGCCATAAGAATTCTCGTATGGAACGTTAGCCTTGGCGGAAGATATTTGCACCATCTTGTCGAAAGTCTTGATCTCCATTTCCCTTATGAGCGTGAGAACCTCACCCGTGGCTTCCTTGAAAGCATCAACGTAAGAAGGAGTGCGCACCCAGGCGCAATTAATTACGCCGTCATAGCCCCCATATGAGAACCCGTCTATGTCAGAAATATATACCCCAGGGTTGCCCTCCCATATCGTAGGGGAATCGGAGCCCTCCTTCTCTATATCCCACCATAGTTGCCCAGTAACCAGCAACGAAACAACATCAACGTCTATGTTTTGTTTCAGCGCCTCCTCGCAAATAGCCGAACCAAGGAAGCCGCAGCCGCCAATAACACAAATCTTCAAACTAATCCTTCCATACCCAGCTATTAGGCGCCAGATTAGTGCCATCCTTTATAACCACATTCGGATCAATAACACTGTTGGCGCCAATAACCACGTCACTTCCTATAACTACATCTCCAGTCACAACATCATAATCAGGGCTGCCGTCGGGCTTGCCCCTAATCGTCTTGACAACCCTAGTGCGGATCATAACTCCCTCTTCTATAATAGATCTGTCGCCAATATCTATGTTGCCAGAGCTGGCATCCAGCAAAGAAAATGGCGAAACAACTACCTCTTTGCCAACAATTATATTTTCATTTCCGACCAGTATGCGGTCGCCATCGTCCTTTCCCAAAAGAATATTTCCCTTCAAAATAGGCAAAAAAACACCTCTTATATACCCAAGTAATATGACTGAAATACCCGCTGCAAAGTGGATCCTATTGGCGGCGGCGGGAACCTCTTCTCGTTTACTACTTCTCCCTCAGCTAACCTGACAGCCAAATATGGAACAGAGTAATCATTGGAAGCCACGAAAGACGAGATCCTTGGGTTAACCTCTATCAAGTGATCGTCTATGAATTGTATGTTCACCCAGTAATTAAAGCCATATTCCTTGCAGATATGCTTAGCCATAGCCAGATTAGATGGATGCCTAACAACGCTAGCCATAGTGCAAACGTGGTCGCGCTTATCCTTAACGTGCAACACCTGGGACCATAGAACCTCGCCATCCTTGCACAAGCAATTAACGAAATACTCGTTACCAGTGTAATAGGGCATAACTACCCACTTCTTGCTGGAATCGTTAAACCACTTAGAAGCAGTAAACATATTCAGGAAGCGCGGATATGACACATAAAGAAACCCTGGTTTAAACTCGTTCCTAGCTATGAAATCATCTATCTTTTTAATAATGAATACCCCTCGGGTGCCCCTACCCCCGAGAGGTTTGACAACAAGACCCCTCTTATCTACTCCCATCTGGTTCAATCGGAGCAGCATAGATTGCCCCGTCGCAACCTTGTATGGGATGCCAAACCTGTCGTATAGGGCAGCCTTGTTGGAAGCCTCCAGTATGACATCGGGGCTGGAGGCGAGTACCTTGTTTACCCCATCTCGAGAACCATTCAAGACCTTGGACTTTTGTAGCTTGGCGGCATCCATAGAGTTAAGAGGGAAGATCCACTTACAGGACTTAGCCGTGGCTTGAACAATAGAAATATATTTAGAATCAGAAACCTCTGGAACCACAACAAACCTGTCGTACAACCACCTATTGTTAGCCCAATCGTTGGAGTCGGTGCCAACGAGAAAAACAGAGGGATGAAACTTCTTTATGTCGTGGGCAATGGCTTCCCCATTTGGTGCCCCACAGAATGGAATCATAATTCTCGTATCAGGAATAAACGACACCTATAAGTATATATACGTCATCCTTTATAAACCTTTCGGTTTTATCGGGCTTGAATATCAACAATTCTGCCAGAAAAGTTATGAAACTCGGTCCCAAGATCATTCCTGGTCGGCAAAACGCCCCCCTTACCGAAAGGCGTGATCTCCCATATGTCATCTGGAGCAACCCTGGCGCTAGGCGACTGGCTGATGCCCCAGGCTGCCAGTGCCAACGATATGACGCAATCGTCGTGCTGCCCCTTCGGAGCTTCGTAAGTAACATTGCCAGCGTCCGTAACAGAATACTCGAACATCTCGAGTTCGCGCAATACCTCCATAAGAACGTTATCCGTGCTCCAGGGTGGCACGCTTATCATTTCCCTCTCTATGCACATAGCCAAATTGTCTATCAGAGGGATCTTTGTGGTCCTGCTAATCTTGTATGGATATATATTCGTGCCCATACGAACCAAGATATCGAACAGCGGGTCGCCAGCACCTGTGGCATCCAGCCACACCTCGGCGCCATTCCAATCCTGGGCAAGCTCTGCTATATGGTTTATCTGCCTAGCCCAATCCATCTTATTAAAACGCTCTATGTATGCAACCCTGCCAGTTTGTTTCTCCATAACCACTATAACTGTGAAATCTATTTGCTTGCCAACGTCCACGCCCATAATGTATTGCTTACCCTCCATCGGGGTATTAGAGATCCTGAGTTTGGGATTAATTATTTCGTCTAGACCCTGGAAAACCTCTCCGCCGCCAGATATAAATTCAGCTAGCCATTCCTGCCTGAAAACCCTATCTGGATCGTTCTTCCTGTGATACTCGAACTCCTCTTCTGGGACATAAGGCGAAACGTCGCTAGAGAAAGTCCAAGACTTGTAATACTTGTCACTGGGATCTTGCCCCTTCAAGAATGCTTGATAAAACCAGTTCTTTCCGAAAGGTGTAGAAATAATTGCCGCCCATCCAAGTTTTGTAGCGAGGCGGGGCTGTATATACTGGCTCCATATCTCTTCATTTATTCTGGAACCCTCATCCAGAACTACCCAATCCAATGTTTCTCCAAGGAGCTGATCTGGCTCCACGCACGACTTACCAACAACTTCGGATCCATTATCCAGGCGGATGAACTTAGTATGCTCGCTTTGTTTATCAACATATGGCTTAATAATTGGGGTGTTTACAAGCCTGTAAACCTCCCTAAAAACCTTCTCAGAGAGCGTATATGTCTGTCCTATAATCCACCCACGCGTATCAGGGAGGCACACCAGCGCCGCTAGAGCCTCGTGCGCGGCTGCATAAGTCTTCCCAGATCTTACGCCACAACAGAGGATACGAAATCGGTGGGTATCAAGATGAAACGGAATCTGTGCTGGATGGGGCTCGTACCCCACCATCCTGAACACTTTCCACTTCATCTCCCTCGGAACGTGGGGCGCCGACTTCGGGGCTTTCTTCTTCGCTTTCGTCATCTTTATTTACCTCGTATGTAGCTTCTATGGTATTTGGATCTGGTATATCGGGCGTGGGCTGATTAGATATAACATCTTTTAGGGTTGTATGCGCCTGCAAAGACAGGGTTGGAGTAATAATCTTCACAACTCCCAAATCAATATCAGCCATACCCTTGAGCGCCATAACTTGCTCCTTGCTCCCAGGTTCGGCGGACTCATAAGTATCATACATAAGCTTCTTTGTCTGCCTAAGAGAATCCATAAGCTCGCGGCGAACAATCTCATAGTTCTCTGGATGATTAGCATACCATTCTCGTATGGCGTGCCTGTCGCTATTCAAAGTTGTGGTTTTAACATCTATACCTTGTTTAGCCAACTCAGTCTTTATCTGTCTGTTGGTCATGCCGCGAATGCCCAACTCGTACACAATGGAGCGCCTATGTTCAATAGCCATCTTCTGCTTTGGAGACATCGCCCTTTTCTTCTTTCTCTTGTATGGAACCTTCTTGTCCCTTACCTGTCTCATAGCTATTTCCATTTTTTCTTCTTCGGTGAGATCTATGATACTGTCCTTACCCATTACGATTTGCCCCCAGGGAGCTGGATTTAATTAGCAAAGCTATAACTGAACCATAGTCAGGGCAGCCCTCTACAAACTTTATGTGTTTTATCTGGTTATATGTGCCCTCGGTTACGGTTATGTGCCGTGTCTTCTTCTCCGAGAGCGGCTTCTTTGGGCGCATAGAAAAGAATAAGTCGCGTGACTTAAAAAGATTTCTATTAATTAATTAAAATTGCAGATCCACTGGCGCAGAGGGGGTATGCTTCTAGAAAGCCCCCGGACGAGTCTGCTGCGGTCACGCGCGATAGGCCCGCTGTATGCGGTGGGAGTCGAACCCACAAGCCACCAGAGACCGCTTCGGACTCCATCTGTTTCGCCGGATTCCTTTGAATATTCTTCCCGAGGGGCGGGACTCGCTGGTTAGGCTGTCCCGAATTCCCGATGCCTCGGGTTCTCCCCTCGGGGCGGGTACCACCCGCGCATATTATTTACGCACCATTGACCAACTCGAGGCCAATGGGCACATATACTATGTACTTCATCACTTATAAATGTTTCGTTTTTTAGCGGCGATTACTGCCTCTTCCAGTGCTACGCGTAGTCTTACATCCGCCTCGACCACGATTAGCCCTCTGGCCCTTGCCGCTGCCGTCGCGCTTGGGGACTCCCTTAGCCATAGAAGCCACGCCCCCTAGCAAAGCGCCCCCTGCCGCGACCAAAGCCGCGCCCGCGCCTGCGACCCATACCCCTGCCATATACAGGGATATTTTCTGGGGCAACAAACGGAGTGTCAAGCCTATACAGACCAAGACCGCGCCCCGTCAATGGGCCGCCGCCATCTGGTCCCGTACCATCAAATCCTGGCATTGAGCAACACCTCCTTAATGTACATATGAATAATAGTCGCCCGTCACTAATAAATGTTTCGGTTAACGTTCTCCCCGTTGAACAACAAATCCAGTATGGGGCGCTCATCACTATAGTCAGCGTCTATGGTCTCTATATCTAACCCATCAAGGAAGTCGGCGTTACCATATAACTCGTGACCCTGCCCCACAATATATCCAGTGGCGCCAACATTGAGAAGAATTTCCCGTATCAATTCTTCGCCACCCGCGCCGCTGAGCTTCAAACCAGAAGAAAATACGCACTTGGTGTCAATATCCATATTAAATCTAATAAAATCTATCAGGCACATATTCATATTTAGCAGGAGCTTCCAATTCTGCTCCAGGTAAGACAAAACAAACTTCTTGCGACCAAGGTATATATCCTTAATGTCGGAATACAAGTAGTCAACCCTCTTGCGAGCCTTCTTCTTCCAACGATCATCCAGCGCCACTTCAACCTCCCTTATGGGGCGCCTATCAGACTTGCGGACCAAGGGGACCGTGAGCCACTCCCCATCAGCCATCCTGGTCCTGTGGGTCCACCGCTGCGGGGAATGCTGAATGTGGTCTAAAAAAACAAATAAGTCGGCATCCACCATCTTCTGGAAATAGGGAACCCATGGCAAGAAGTTAGGGCTGGTGAATCGCTACGAGAGTCACCGGGCATCACCTCGAAGATATTTTATTGCGCTATACAATATTTCTTCATCATTCATAAAGTTACCCAAACCTAGATTACAATGCGAACACAACAATCCACGTATTTCCCCAGTTCTATGGTTATGATCTATATGAAGAAAGTTGTTTTTAGTTGTATCTTCTTTTCCACATATTGCGCATACGCCGCCTTGCTCTCGCAAAATATCATTGTAAATCTCTGACGTAATACCATAAAGACTCTTTAAATCTTTTGCACGATACTTCTCTGGATACTTTTTTCTATCATTGCGCATCCATTCCCGTTTACAAGCTTTGCAAGTTCCTTGAAACCCGCGCCCTCTTTTACATTTTGGGAACTCTGAAACAAGTTTCACTACGCCACATCTGTTGCACTCATATGTTTTCTTCACTTCAATTCCCCTGGCGCTGGGTAGCCGTGCTTCCAGCGCACTCGCACAGAATCACTGAGATTAGAAGTATACGTCTCGGTCGAGGTATGCGCCTTAAGGCAGCGCTTGCAATAAACCTGCCACCTCGCTATAACCTCGCCGCAACCCATACAGTAAGCCCACTCGTGACCGCACTTAGGACACTTCATCTAGAAAACCAACATCTCGAGGCAAACAGGATTCTGGTAACTCTTGTCAGCCTTGTAAGACTTTCTCCACCTGGATTCAGCAAGATATGATTCTATATCTAGATCATACGTTTTCTCGCTAACTATCTCATCAAAAAAGTCTCCCTCGTATACCCAGAACTCTGGGTGAACCAACAACATAACTCGCTGAGACGCCCAATTAAGCATCAAGTCAGCGTCAAAAGGATCCCACAACATACAGGAATCAGAAACGTATAGCATATTTTCGTCCCTGGCTATACGGTAAGCATTACCATCCAAATCGTTTAGGGGATCATCGGTAATAGAAGGATTATGAGGAGATATAGACCAGACACCATCATCAATAATTTTATCTAGGATCTTTATCTGATCTTTTAGAAACCCTTCTCCAAGAGTGCCAACTGCAATTGGGTCATAGTGAACACCAACATCGTGACCATAATCACTAATAGATTGTATCAACTCTATGTTGCCGAACTCGAGCGGGTTATACCAGGGGGAAGAAAAAGACACCAAGTAAGAAGACCTGATACCGAGGCGCGACTCAACATAAGCCATATGTTCGGCGGCCTTCAAGCAAAAATCAATGTCGTGCCTGAGGACCAAGTATGGGCACTCTACCTCATCATACTCCCACATATTAGTTATATTATATTTGCACCCCAGGTGTTTTAACAGGGCGCGATACGTGTCCATATCGAAATCGTCTAGTCTTGACATACTTGCTCATCCACCGGGACAGTTATGGTAATCATACCGTACCCCTCTTTTATCTTGCCCCTCAGCCATATAGACATATCCTTGAACCCATTAATCCTGGCGTCTTCTTCAGCCACAACCACTGAGTTCCAGCCCCGCTTATGCTTATACTTTATGGCGCGGCACAGGAACCTCATACGTAGTCCCTCTTCTCCAGGTCGCTGAAAGGCCCCTTGTTGCCGGTCGCCTGCTGGAACATAACGGTAGCCAGGGTAGCCAGCTTCTCCGGGGGATCCCCAGCGAACTGCGAAGTAACCATAACCTTACCATTAGAGTTCTGCATAAAAATAACGCGCCCAGGGGCAGCCCCCTGCTGCTGGATAATTTCCTTCTCCTTGACAATGTTGGGCTTCTCTTCTTTCTTTTCGTTATCCTCTTCCTTCTTTACATCTTTATCCGTTTTCACTTACAAATAGCCTCCTTGAATAGATTGCCATCATTGTAAACAAGCCTCTGGTGCATCTTTTCCAGACCAAGATCCTCCATCTCGCCGCCGCAGCGCAGCAAAACTTTAATGTCGCGCTCCACAGAATAAGAGTCTTCTAATTCATCAGGCAAATCAGAACCAATCTTGAGAGACTTTGTTAGCCTTGGTTGAGTCTCGTAAATACATAGCCACAAATCCTGCTCAGCTAGCTGATTCAGAATCTCATCCCATATAATGCGCTCCTCTACGGCAGCAAGCTTCTTATACGTATCGCCAACAGTAGCAGACAAATCCTTCATCACATATACCCCAGGTGTCTCAACTTCTGCATCGCATTCTCCGACTCCTTATCCTGCGCCCGCCCCGAGCGCTCCTCAACCCTGCTTGACTTCAACTCCTCGATGATATCGTCGATGGTGGCGGCCTCGCTCGCCACAGGAGACGTACAAGGATAACATCCCAGGGAGCGATAGCGGCGCCCCATGTCAGAGAAATATAGCGGGCACACGGGCAGCCCCCTGTCGCGGGTGTACTCCCATATCTCAAGCTCGGACCAGTGCAGCAGCGGGTGGACGCGAACGTGGTCCATGCCCGGTCCAAAGTCGGACTCGAATAGGGACCATCCCTCAAGCTCCATATCAGTGTTAAGCACAATCCCCTTGGACTCTACTGCCTCGGGGTTATGCTTATACGGAACCCAGAAGCCCTCCCTGGTGCGCGGCGACATTATATGCTCCTTGCCCCTGACACCGTGCTCGTCCCTGCGGATGCCAACGACCAGGGCGTCATAGTGCTCCAGCGCCAACAATTGTTTCAGCGCCTCCGTCTTGAGGGCGGTACAGCACTCGAAGCGCCCATAGTCGGGGCACATATCGTTAGCCATAGCTTCCAGGTTGCGCGCCACCTTCAAATTCAGCCCCCACTTAAGGGTCAGGGCCTCGCGGAAGGCATACATCTCTGGGAACTTGTAGCCAGTGTTAATATGGATAACATCGAAAGGAATCTGACCAAAGAAAGCCTCGCGGCACAGGGACAGCATTGCCACCGAGTCCTTGCCGAATGACGCCAGCAAGCCCACCTTCTTGAACTGGGAGTAGGTCTCGCGCAGAATGTATACGCTCTTGTCAACGAGGGGTTCGATGTCCATCATAAATCAACCAAACAACGAAAAGTATAAGCCCAATAATGCGCTGCCAAAACACAAACCGAAACCCGTAGTTACCAAACCATCCATATCAAATGAGGTTCCAAGAATCATTAGCGCCAAGCCAAGAATTGGTACAAACAGGTATACGCTATCGTCGGTCATCTAAATCCCCTGCTAGCTTTTATTCCAAGCCAGAACAACAAAACATAATTTATGACCAGCCACTGCCCCATCAACATAGTTAGTAATAAGTTTTGTGTATCACTCAACATATTAACCAAAATCCTTCGTCTTCAACTTGATTACCAGCGGCTTGCCGTTGCGCCGCAGCAGCAGCGGCTCCGTGCGCGCCACGATACCCTCAGCCATGCGCTCACCGTCGCCCTCCTCCATAGAGACGAATGACGGGAAACCCTGGCGCACAAGCTCCACGATGCCGCCCAAGCCCGTCTTGTAGCCCCACACGGGGACCGCCTTTATATCTAGCTGGGCAGCAATATCCTCCACGGAACTCCTCTCGAGCCACCAGTTGCCCACCAGAACGTCGAACAGCCGGAAACTGGGGACCGAGGAATACGCGCCGCCCCCATTGATCTTCGGACCATAGCTCTCACCGAATAGGACAACTGGACCATCCATATCAGGGAACGCGGCTGCAAGCTTATCAACCGTGAACACCTTATCGAACAGATCGACCAAACCGAGCCTCTCAAACATACTGGGGTCAGTCTTGTCGGTCCTGCCCCCATAAAATACTGTGGGACCGATTACCTCAGTGGCGCAGCCACCCTCCATACAGTTGGGCTCAAAAATAATTCTAGTGTTCGTGCCATCAATCTTCTCGGTGACCGTCCACCTGCGAATCAGGGCGGCTTCCTTGAGGCGCAAGTGGTCCTCGTCAGGGATAACTTTGAAGTCATCACCCCTGTTGTATAGGGTGTCTATTTTAGGATACTTTGGGTACACGGGCGGAGCCATATTCATAGAATAAACCCCCTAACCAAAAAATCGGTATCCACAACTCCTACAAAACTTGTCGCCAATGTGGACAGCGCCCTTGCCACACAGGTAACATTTAACTTTGGCGTCCCTCAAGTGAGAGCCGCACGCATAACAATACTTATCCCTAGTAGGACGCATCTCCTCGCAACACGTACAATACTTAGAAAACATATCCTTCATACCAATCTCCTGGAACATATCAAGACCTCAAAACCATAATTAGCCCCGCGCCAAAACCAACAAAAATCATAGATGCGAATGGGACCACGGCAAACAGGGGGGCGCCAGCGTTAACCATAGAAACAGAAATGGCAGCAACAATAAAAAGAAGCACTCCAGCTATACAGGAAACCATAATGCGCATAAGCAAAAGATCAATGTCCATATTACTCGCCGCCCTCAATTATACTATCAAGAGCCTTCTTAATAGTCCACCCATCAACATCGAAGCCCACACTCAGCGACACCATAGACTCATCCGAAAAGTATATCTCCTCGAGCCCCTTCCGAACATCTATCTGCTTAGCCAGCAACCCAACATATTTGTCAACGTCGCCAGGGGCATAGCGAGCCGCCCTCTCTATGGCTTCCCCCAGGTGCTGCTCCAGCCCCAGGGAGTGCTTGATGGCGCAACGCATACAATGCGGGAACCACGGCTCCTGGGGCATCACTAATCATCCTCCTCCAATTCGTCCAGGAAAAAGGAGACGGCGTAAGTAAGAAGCACAAAACATATACCAATCGCAAAAAATGTGGCGTATTCAGGATGCGCCCTAAGAAGCTCCACAATGCCCATAGTGCCCAAAATCAAAGCGGCAGAAATAAAGCCGCCAATGGCTAGGTTACGCAGCATCATTGAAAAACATCTCTTCCAGAATTACACCAAAAAATAGAGTCAACACAAATATAAAGATACCAATAACAAACCAGGGAATAAAATCAGGATGGTTCTTAAGAAATACAATCAAGGAAACAAAACCAGTCACCAAGGCCACAGCTAGAATTAAACCAGCAACGTAGTGGATCGCGCCCACTTCAGGCGCCCTCCATAGCGGAGAGGGCGGCGCGCGCCCTGTCGAGCCCCACCTTGTAGCCGTCGCGCACATTCTCCCAGTATTCCAGGGCGGGAGAATTACCGGGCTCCACCTGGGATAGGCGCCCCAGGGAACGGTTATAATCTTCTACCCTATTAGCCACATCGCTCCTAATCAGCTTTACAATATACTCGTATTGCCCATCAGAAAGCTCAACAGAAACCATACAAAAACACCACAATACTATACGCGCCCAGAGTATATAAATGTTTCGTTTTGCGCATCCTCTAACCCGTGCTTATAGCCGTGTATGAAAGCCCGAATATAGTGGAACCTAATAGCCTCTATCATCTCGTCGCCCACATCGTGGACCCCCAGCAAGTCGGAAATATATGACCAGTGCTCCTCTGCCAGGGGCTCAGCTCTACTTGTTAAATTGGGCATAGGCAACAAGTCCCGATAATCTAGCTCTACTCCCCCCCTTATAGGGCAACAATGTAATGCGCCGCCGTAAACCTCCTGGCGGCAGAAGGGGCATAATCCTATAGGTTCCTGACTCATACATACATCACCAAATGGCTCCGCAAGTTCAGGTTCGTTTTCGCTCATTCAGCCAGCCTCCTTAAAGGCATCGCACTCTGCAATGAACATTGAATCCATATCCTCGTTCAGAAGGGTGCACCAAAGATCCCATTCTTCTCTATGAGCCAGCCACTTGGCATCCATGTGCTTACACTTCTCACACTTCCAATCAAAGACGCAGACCGCCTCCTCCATACAAGTTTCATCGTATCCAAAAATCACTCAGCCCGCCTCCTCCTTCCCCTTCTCATCGCAAGCCCAACATAAATTAAGGTCGCCGCGCTGCACGGTCATGTCGCCAGGGAAGAACGCAAAACAGCCATCGCACCAGATCATAAGGCAATTATCATCCATATTAAGGCGCTCGATAAGATCCTGCGTGAGCCTCTCCAAGGCCCGCAACCTAAATTCTACTTCAGACTCCTTCAATAAGCCGCCTCCCATCAATCACTCAGGGCGCCCCCTCTCTTCTGGCGAGTCTATAGTCATAGTGTAGCCGCAGTGCACGGGCCACCCATGCAATATGCATTCCTTAGGGTCAACCCTCTCGCGATGCCCGCACTTGGTACACCAGACAATACCGCGCCGAAGCCTAGGGGTATTACGTATCCATTCATCTGCAATCATACATGCACACATAGGAACAATACGCGCCCATAGTATATAAATGTTTCGGTAGCCAGGGGGCTGGTGACAGGTGACTGGGGAAACTGAAAGTTATGTGCGCTGATGGGGCCACCCCTCCTCCTCAATGGGTATAGGTTCCTTTGGACTGGAGCCTTTGTCGAAGGCTGAAGGCTGAAGGTCGAAGGCTGAAGGCTGAAGGCTGAAGGCTGAAGGTCGAAGGCTGAAGGCTGAAGGCTGAAGGTCGAAAGCTGAAGATGAAGAAAGAGAAAGAGGGGACCGGTTCCCCATTACCGGTCCCCTGATAGATGCCTAATAGATGCCAGTCTTACGCATAAGGTCTAAGCTCAGCCTTGATAGCTTGGTATGGCTTCCTGTGGGGAGCATATGTGTGAAAGACTTCTTGGTCTACGGGGCACACATATACGTTCGGACCGGTCCGCATAAGTTCGTTCCCGTGCGTTGGGCAATACGCTATTCCCCAATTGAATGTTGGCCTCACTTGCGATTCCTCCTCAGATTTCCCAAGGGTTTTCCGATAGAACGTCTCTTGCGAATTCCAGACTACATTCTTCGCAAAAACGTGCTTCCTCTTTTCCGCATTCGCAAAGAGACTTTCGGTGTTCGTCAATTGCTTGGGCTCTTATCTTGCCAGCTAGCATCAGCAGACCTTTCCTCTTTTCCCACGAGGTAGAATCTTCGAAGATTCTATCCCACACTTTCCATGCTTCGGGATTTTCAGGCTCTCTTGACCAATCCCAAAACGCCTTAGCGAATTCCTCTGCGCTTTCCCAATTGCTCCGTTTTGTGTTCATTTTCGTTTCCTGTCCCAAAAGGGGCGTTTTGTAGTACATAGCTATGCCTTATAAAGATTTCCTAAAATCAGACCAAATTCAATCAGAATATCACAACCTTAACGTTAAGGTATCGATAGGTTTTGATTAGATGATACTGACTGGTATTCAGTCACTGACTGAGAGTCAGTCAAAAAAAACCGACCAGTCGGTTTAGGCCCCCCAAAAAACGGCTATAAAAAAGCAGAGATTCCATCCATCCATCCATCCATCCATCCATCTATGCCATCTATACCCTGCCATCTATACCGTGCCATCTATACCCTGCCATCTATACAGAAAAAAGAAAAATGGGCGCCTCTCAGCGCCCGCCGTAGAAAAGCCTTCTCTCCAGGCATGCCCTGCACATACACCCAGGCGAGTGAGTGCTATCTGCCCAAGCCCTCGAAGGCTTAGCGGTCTGCGCTGGTTTCTTGCTCTTCTTGCTCTTCTCGATGGTTTCTCTCACACGAGTCACCACTAACCCATTAGCGCCCGAGTATATAAATGTTTCGGTGGCGCTCGAGCCCCCGGCATTAGAAGAAGGTGGGGCGGTTGCCAGTTGACCGGCAACTGTTCATCAGGGTTGGCAGACCCCTCTTACTCGAAGCCCGCTTCTTGGCGGATCTCCAAACCCGCCTCACGGGACCGCCCCGTTGCCAATATAGCTATGCAGCCCGAGTATATAAATGTTTCGTTTCCCCACGGGGCGGGGGCAGAAACCCAGGCAGGCACTTCTTCTCCTGCCCAGGCCCCCGGAACCCCAGGGGATAGTGCGAAGCGGTGGAGCAGCGCCCCAGTGAGCGAGTGCCCCCACCCGCTGTGTCGGCGCCCGCCTCACACATATACTTATGCAACCGAAGCTTATAAATGTTTCGGTTGTGTGGGCGCAATCGGTTAACCAGCAAAGTGCCCGGTTTCGGGTTATGCCGACCAGCGCCGACGCCACCCACAATATAGTCATACGAGGCGCCCCTTATAAATGTTTCCCTCGGAGCCTCGAGTCAGCTAATTTAATCGGATTTGTCCTGACCCAGCAAAATTAGTTAGAACAGGGATTTGTCTCGAGCCAGATTTTTTACTCGTAATTGTCGCCAGCCCCCATAGCCAAAAAAATAGGGGCGATTTGTCGCCCCTCAGTATTCGCTCGGGAACAGGATCGTTGTGGCGCTCCTGTCCGCCTCGGTTATGATCCAGATCTTGGGTATGGGATACTTGCCCTCGTAGACGCTGAACAGGCGACCCTCGCCCTCGAGTGCCTCGTCATTCAGGGCCTTGTCCTCGGGGCGCAAGTCGCCCCAGTCGCCCTTAGTGTGTCTCTCATAGCTCCCCACCACAAATCGGTAGAAGTCCATATCTTCCCACATAAGGGCGTCCACGCCAGCCGTAGCCACCAGTTGCCCGATGTCAAACAACACACACATCACCTCTACAAGTACATTGCACGCCACGCTTATAAATCTTTCGTTTCCTCGAGCCTCGAGAAAAAGTGTGAGCGCAATCGGTTAACCAGCAAAGTGCCCGTTACCGGGTTATGCCGACCAGCGCCGACGCCACTCACGTATAACACTATGCGCCTCGAGTATATAAATGTTTCGTTTCTGGCAAAAAAGAAAAAATTGGGGGATTATTCCCCCTTAACTATGAGCAGTTGCCCACGCCCGAGCCCGAGCCCTACGCCAAACTTGGGGTAGCACCCCTCACACATAAACGCCCACGGCCCCATGCGAGTCCGCCCGTCAACTTCTGCGGGCTTCCCGCAAAAGTCGCATTTCGGGCGCTCGAGCACCTCAGCCGTCCGCAAATCCTTGGTTGTGGTCACGCCATCACCGAATAGTAGTATGCAGCCCGAGTATATAAATGTTTCGTTTTGGGCAAAAAAAGAAAACGGGCGCCCCTCAGATGAGAGACGCCACCCGATATCGCTTCTCGCAGCCCTCACAAGTGACGACATAGTTGGCGTCAGGCTCAACCAGTCGCTCGCACCCGCAATGGGGGCACTCGACCTCCGCCACCGAGTCCCACGTCAGGGGCACGGTCACGGTTCGCAGATTTTCGGTTTCACGCATCCGCATCACCACCTTGTCCTTGGATTCAGAGTATATAAATGTTTCTGAAAAAAGAGGGGGCGGTCACGGGATATCCGTGACCTCAAACTTGACGATCTCGACGCTCTCCAGCTCGGGGACCACGCGCTCCCACGCCTCGGGGGGCATGTCGAACGCCTTGATGACAGCGGCACGCTCCGCCGCCTTGTCGTTCTCCGCCTCGACCTCGACGGTGACGGTTGCCACCGCCGGGGTCTCGAAGGTATACTTGTATGTTGCCACACAGGTCACCGAATATACCTACGCAGCCCGAGTATATAAATGTTTCGGTTATGGTCACTTCTTGAATAGATCCTTAGCCAACAGAATGAGAATCAGAACAGAATGACCATATTCTGCTGAATCATATTCAAGAAGAATTGCGCATCGCTCAGAGTCACGACATTCACCTCCTTTAACCTGTGCCAATACCGTAGTCATCGGTGTTTATAAATGTTTCGGTTTCCGGCCCCTCTTCTTGGGCGGGGCTCCCAGAATGAACGCCAGCGTCTCCGCCAGCACCAGCACCACCACCGCAACAATGGCGAGCCCAATATCAGCAAACTTGAAACGCATCACCTCCTTGGTAAGGTATCGGCGGGCGACCTCACGGGGACGGGAAGCTTGACGAAAGCTTGGCCACCCGCCGACTGAATACCGTTGCGCACTCGAGTATATAAATGTTTCCTTGGTGCCCACCGAAACATATTTAAGCAGGGATGCTAATAGGCTATGGATCCTTTTTTTCTTTTTAGGTGAGAAATGTGTTTGTTAGAAGAATAGGAGAATTCATCGGATTCGCAGCGTGTCTAACTATGGCTTTAACCATTTTTGCGGGCACAGTTATAGTTTTATTATTGAGGTATTCAGTCATCACACTCACCTTTTATGAATTTAACAGCATCATCAGGGTTATCAAATAGAACGATGCTGCATACTGGACATTCATACTCATCCAATGCTGAATCAGAAGGTATGCTGTCTTCTTTCTTAAATCCTAGTTCACCGTTTTTATCTAAACCAACGTAATATACAACCAATTCATTGGTATAATTTACCAGATGTGTTATCTCTTCACCACACACGGGACACTTCACTTCAAGTTGCCTCCTAGCAATGATAATCTACCGTAATCAGGTATCCTCCCTCTATATAACCGCTATGTCGCACAACCACAATACCGCCCACGCCTCGGGCGGGAAACGACTCTTGGGTTTCACCGCCCAACTCACGGGCTCCGCCTTCTTGTAGCGCCTCATATCAGTCCCACCTCTTTCGCCAGCTCGATCCGCCTCTTCACCCGCTCGAGTTCTGGGTTATACTCCTCCTCGGGGTATTCCTCGTAAAGCTCCCAGCACTCGGGGCAGCGCCACGAGCGCCCACCCAAGAACTGCAGATCAGCGCCGCACTTGACGCAGACCTCCACGCCGAAGCCATCACGCACCAGCTTCATAAGATACCCCTTACAGGCAGAGTATATAAATGTTTCGTTCGACCCACAAAAGAAAAGATGGGGGCTCGAGTCCTATTAGCGCTGGTTGTTAACTCCACTTAACGTTCAATCCAAGTCTTCGATCTGATCTCTGATCACATCTAAATCCTTCACCGATTCTATCTTCTCGCTCGCTAGGTCAGTAAAGACCTGCTTTACTGGCTCCCGCAATCGTTTTGGCACGACCCAAACATAGTCGGGTAAAAAATATCCGCTGACATGCATATAGTTCCGCATATGCTCAAACGCGCGAATCATTCTGTGAGCATTGGTTGCCTTCTCTATTGGTCGTGTTCGGATTGCCGTTTCAATCTCACGCTCACATTCTCTGTGCGCCATAGAATTGTAACGATACTCATCCCAGTTTGCTTGGAGTGCATCGCATGATGGCCACGCTGATCTTGACGCAGAACTACATATCTCTCCCATAAGACGCATCTGTTGAGGTCCGTAGCCAGTAAAGTTCGCAATCGAATACGAGGGGTCATCCCGCGAGAATTTGCGTTCCGTCCGTTGCGCAATCTTGCAAAACGTGACAAGACTTTCACGAAGCACGGGTTTGCATTCGTCTGGCTCACGTTCACCTGTCTGTGCTTCTAGGATGCACCTTGTACCGTCAACTATGTCAAGCAGGTTCTTCTTGACCTTTTCGGGTCGCATAACCATCTGGTTGTTAACACCTCTTAACATTCAGACGAATCCGTAGTTCTCGACCTCGACAAATACCCCGTCATATGTTACCTCACCGTTGAGTATCCGCCCTTGGTCTCGGTAGGCAGCCGCCGCCGCCTCCTCCTCAGCTCGGGCGATCTCCGCCTCAATCTCCTCGACCAGCTCCCGGTCGAGCTGCTCCTCGATTTCCGACTCAGCTACATCTCCATAGTCCATGTCAGTCACCACATACTACTACGCAGGCGCCCCTTATAAATCTTTCGGTTCGCCCGCCCACCAAGAATCGTCTCTCCGATCCTCCGCCTCGAGTTCGGTGAGTATCACATAGCGCTCCCACGCCCGATCAGCCGCCCACCTCATCTTGGGGCGGGAGTCCATTGGGTTCGGGCCGTCTATGTAGTAGTCGTCACTCGAGCAGTGCTCCAACCCATAAGTCAGCTCGTCCATGTCAGTCACCGAATAGTAGTATGCAGGCGGAGTATATAAATGTTTCGTTTCCGGGAAAAAATAAAGAGGGGCGGATTAGAAATGTACCTCGTATCTTCCAACCCGCCCGTCGCCGTACTTGAGAACAACCCGC